>Ga0209923_1000031_pt1 | contig 48765 bp, 40 predicted proteins | sample SalPon1_A_H2O_MG_FD_185696 | JGI IMG/M metagenome (GOLD analysis project Ga0209923, IMG submission 185696) | Salt pond water microbial communities from South San Francisco under conditions of wetland restoration - Salt Pond MetaG R1_A_H2O_MG... | ecosystem: Environmental > Aquatic > Non-marine... | reverse complement strand
GTATTTAGAAGAGTATTCATACAGATTGAACAGATCGCGGTCAAAACAAACCATTATCCACAATAACATACTGAGAATGGTTAGATGAAATCCTCAATTTCACTCACAAATTATTAACGGTGACTAAAAGTATAGCTAAAAAAATATTTTATGGAATATAAAAATTAATTAGATTTACACTTTAAAGAAAACTTAAAATTTAGATTATGTCAAAAAATAAATTACTTGTCTTATTTTTAGGCTTATTACCTTTTCTGGGTTTCAGCCAAACGATTACAGTTGATGATACGCAAACAGTAAATCAACTTACTGATGGAATCTTAGTAACAGGTGATTGTGCAGAAGTTGATAACATAACATCACCTAATAATAGTTCAGTTCATAGTGAAGGCTTTGAGAGTTTCGCTTCTTTTGATGCTAGTAATGCAGCTTTCCCTTTTGCAGACGGAATAGTGCTTGCAACCAAAAATGCCAGTGAGATACCAGGTGGTGGTGGTTTTGGTGGTGGTGGTTCAAATAATTGGCCTGGAGATCCTGATTTAGAAGCACTAATTCAGGAACCTGGAAATACTAACAATGCAACCGTTATAGAGTTTGAATTTACACCATTTGTAGATGAAATAAGTTTCAACTATATTCTGGCTTCAAATGAATGGAACACATTTATCTGCGATTATGCGGATACATTTGCATTCATTTTATCAGGACCTGGCATCTCAGACGTTAATTCTTATAACCATGATGCCAATCCTAATACACCGGATTTACAATTAGATTTAGGTGGTTTAAATATCGCAACAATTCCTGGAACGAATATTCCAGTAAGCCCAGTTAATATTCATTTAGATCCAGATCCTATGAATGGCATACCTGACTGCGACCCTGATGAATTAGGAGATTTTTATGTGCCACAATTGTATGATAATCAATTTAGTGGTAATAACTCTACTGAATTTAACGGTCAAACTGAACCTTTGTCTGTTAATACAAGCGTTATACCTGGAGAAACTTACACCATAAAACTTGCCATTGCAGATCGAGGAGATACTTTATTTGATTCAGCAGTATTCATAGAAGGCAGTAGTTTTGAATTAGGAGAAGTAGACTTAGGGCCTGATATAACCTTAGGTTCTGACGAGGCTGTTTGTGAAGGTGAAAGCATAACATTAGATGCCGGACCGGGAGGTGAGAACACATCTTATATCTGGTTTAAAGACTTTGAAGAAATTCCGGGTGAAGATGGTCAATTTTTAGAAGTTACAGAGAGTGGTACTTATTCGGTTGCTGTTGCTTTTTCTTTAGATTGCTTGCAAACAGACTCAAAAATTATAGAATTCTTCCCACAACCAGATTTACCTGATGAGGAATCTTTTATACTTTGTGCTGATGAAACAATTACGCTTGTAGGTACACCAAATAATCTTTCAGAATTGGAGAACTTACAATACCAATGGTTTAAAGATGGAACTGCAATTAGTGGTGAAACAGAACCAACCTTAGATGTAGATGAAGAAGGAGTGTATGAAATTAATGTTGATGCTGAAGCCTGTACTAATATAAGTACTGAGTTTAGCGTTGAGTTAGTTGACTATTCAATAGATTTAGGTTCTGATGTCAGTACTTGTACAGATGTTGGAGCTACTAACAGCTTTGAGATCGTTCCTGAGATTAGCGGTATTCCTGATTCAGAACTAGACCAAGTTGATTATTCCTGGAGTAATGAAGAAACTACAGAATCTATTGTTGTAGAATCTTCTGGAACCTATGCCTTAACAACCACTTACCAGGGATGTACACAAACAGATGAGGTAAACGTTTCATTTATTCAGTCTATAGATGTTGACTTAGGTCCGGATTTCAAGTCTTGCTTCACTGAGCCGGAGGTGATAACATCAGGTTTACCTAATGAAGACTCTGATATTTCTTTTACATGGTTCAAAGATGGTTCGGAATTATCTAATGAATCCACCTCAAGTTTACAAATAGAAGAAGAAGGCGTTTATGATGTTGAAGTAAGCAATCAAGAATGTATAAGTACCGCTAGTGTTACGGTCACTGGTTATGAAGTAGATAATTGTACGATAACCCAAGGATTGTCACCAAATGGAGATGGATATAATGATTGCCTAGATTTAACTTTCCTTAGTGATAGAACAGGAGTAGATAACGTCCAAATTTTTAACCGATATGGAAGAAAAGTCTTTGAAACAAATAACTATGTTAACGAATTCTGCGGACAAGATGATGATGGTGATAAGTTAACCACCGGAACCTACTTTTACGTTATTAAATTATCATCTGAAGATGATGAATTTGGCAATGTTGCAAAAGGATACATTTACATAAGTGAAGAACAATAAATTCAAATAAAATTCAGAAACAAAATAATATCATATGAGAAACAATTATTTATTTTTGGGATTAATATTGATAGCTTTGTTTTATAACAAGCAATCATATTCTCAACAAGATCCGCAGTACACGCAATATATGTATAATATGAACGTGGTAAATCCTGCTTACGCCGGCTCTAAAGAAACCTTTTCCATCACCGCTTTATTTAGAGATCAATATACCGGGATTAAGGGAGCTCCGCGTACCTTTACGTTATCCGGTCATTCTCCTATTGGAAATGGAATAGGTTTAGGTTTTTCAGCCATTAATGATGAGATTGGTCCGGTTGAAGAAACCAACGCTTATGCGGATGTTTCCTACACCATTGATTTTAATAATGATCACCACTTAGCATTTGGAGTAAAAGCAGGAGCAACCTTTCAGGATATTGGGTTGATAGATTTAGATTTACAGGATTTTGATGATATAGCTTTTAGTCAAAATGTTAGTGAAACTTTCTTTAATGTAGGTGCAGGCTTTTTCTATTATACAGATAATTGGTATGTGAGTTTATCTGTTCCTAACTTTTTGAGTGCATCCTATTTAGATGTTAATGGAAGAGAATTTGGTACAGATGAACAACATTTTTTTGCAACGGCTGGTTATGTTTTTCAGCTTAATGAAAATATAAAGTTCAAACCATCAGTATTTGTGAAGTCTGAGTTTAACTCTATTGTATCATATGATGTAAATGCAAACTTTTTATTCTTTGAACAATTTGAAGTAGGAGCATCTTATCGAGCAGAAGATTCGTTTAGTGGTCTTGTAGGTTTTAGACCAACCGACTGGGTACAGGTAGGCTTTGCATATGATTCGTCAGTAAGCGATATAAATGAACCATCTTATGAAGCTTTTGTTACCTTCAATATATTGTTCAAGAAGAAAACATATTTATCACCTAGATATTTTTAAAATAAACGTATAAAATAAAATTATGAACAAATCATTACTAACATTAATAACTATTTTGATTTCATTGTTGACGATGAACGCTCAAAATAATGACACTAAAAAAGGCGATAAACATTTTGACAGATTAGAATATGTAAAAGCAATTGATGATTATGAAAAATTAGTTGAAAAAGGAAAAGCAGATACTTATGTACATCGTAGATTGGCTCAATCCTATTACAATGTATATAAAACTAAGAAAGCAGAGCGTTTCTATGAGCTTGTTGTAAAAGATGAAGAAAATGCTAAGCCTAATGATTTTTTACAATATGCTAAAACCCTCCAGGCTAATGGTAAGTATGATGCTTTCCAAAAAGCAATGAAGAATTTTGCAGATCTTAAGCCTAAAGATCAAAGAGCGCAGTTATTTAGTCAAAACCCTGATTATATAGATGATATTAAAGAAAAAGATCCAAAGTTTGATATAAGTAAACTTAGTATAAACTCTACTTATTCGGATTTTGGTGCTTACGAAAAAGGAGGTAAACTATTTTTTGTATCAGCTAGAAATGAGTCAAGACGTGATTATGGATGGAACGACCAGCCAACCCTTGATATTTATATAGCTCAGAATATTGCCGGTACATTTAAAAACCCTGAATTAGTTGAAGGTGATGTAAATACAAAATTCAATGAAGGAACTGTGGCAACTACCAATGATAATGAAACTATGTTTTTTACCCGTAACGCTTATGAAGATGGAGATTATCAAAAAAGCGAAGATGGAGTAAGCCAACTTAAAATTTATCAGTCAAAATTCGTAAACAACGAGTGGCAGGATATCAAACCTTTACCGTTTACCAGTAAAGATTACGCAACAGCCAATCCTTCACTAGGACCTGATGGTAAATTCTTATACTTTTCCAGCAATATGCCTGGCGGTTTTGGAAATTCTGATATTTATAGAGTAGAACTAAACGATGATGGCAGTTTTGGAGAACCTGAAAATTTAGGAGAAAATATCAATACAGAGGGGAGAGAAAATTTTCCTTTTGTTGATAATGAAGGAAGACTTTTCTTTTCAAGTGATGGTCATTTAGGATTTGGCGGACTAGATGTCTTTTATATAAGGCTAGAAAACAAAGGTCAGGAAAATCCTAAAAACGCCGCTCAGCCTGTAAATAGCTCAGCAGATGACTTTTCATTTAGTTATATAGCCAATAAGAAAATGGGATATGTTGCATCTAATAGAGGTGAAAATCCCTCTGATGATAATATTTATAAACTTGATCTTATAGAACCATTAGACGAGACAATGTTAGATATTTTAGTCACCAATGTTGAAACCAATAAACCAATCGAAAAAGCAGAAGTGGTTATATATGACGATCAACAAAATAAGATTAAAGAATCTAACACTAAAAAAGATGGTCATACGCAGCACAAGGTTATAAGTGAAATGAGTTACGATATTCAAGTAAACGCAGTAGATTATGTAAGTAATTCTAAAAATATATCAGCTAAAGGTGAATCTATGAATATTACTATTCCTTTAGAACCCGAAGTTGAGGTTATTGATACTATAACTATTGATAACAGCATATTCTTTGCATTTGACAAAGCAAAGATCAAAGAAGAAGCTGCTTTTGAATTAGATAAAATAGTTAAGATTTTAGAAGAGAATTCTGAGCTCAAAATAAAAATAACCAGTCATTCGGATAAGCGAGGACCTGAGTCCTACAACATGAAATTATCTGAAAGAAGAGCAGAAAACACTTTAACTTATTTTATGGATGCAGGAATTGATGAATCAAGATTAAAAAGCGAAGGAAAAGGAGAAAGCGAATTAAAGGTGAAATGTGGCTCTGACTGTTCAAGAGAAGATCACCGTAAAAACAGACGCTCAGAATTTACTGTGTTACGCTGAGCAAACTAACTTTTCATAAATAAGCCTCAGCTTAAATAACTACGTTGAGGCTTTTTTTTTACTGTTATGATAGAGTGTTTACATTGCGGCAAGAACATTCATGGTAGAATTGACAAGAAATTCTGTAATTCCCATTGTAAAAGTGCCTATCACAATAATAGAAACAGAACTTCCAATAAAAAAATCAGAACGATTAATAAGTTGCTCAAAAACAACTACAATATTTTGAGTAGCGTCAACCCAAATCAAAAAACCAAAATAAAAAAGCAACTACTTTTAGAAAGAGGCTTCAAGTTTCAATATTTCACAAGCATTTATAAAACTAAAAAAGGGCATATTTATTATTTTGTATATGATCAGGGTTATTTACCATTAGAAAATGATTATTATGCTGTAGTAAAAAGAAATTAAATGAAACCCAGCATATATACTTTCATAATAATTTTGTTCTTAGCGATTGCAAGTTGGTTATCAATTTTTAGTCTTCAACCTTTTATCATATCTAATCTCAACGAAAAACCAAAAAATTTTTCCACGCTTAGAGCTTATGAGCATGTAAAACAAATAAGTAAAAAGCCTCATTATATAGGATCTAAAAATCACTCTGTTGTTAGGAATTATCTCATTGACGAGTTAGAAAAATTAGGATTAACCGTTCAAACACAAAAAGGTTTTAGTTTATCTAATATGTCAACGCTTACCATTCCTGAAAATATTATTGCACGCATTGAAGGAACTGATGAAACGGGCAAAGCTTTGTTATTACTTTCTCATTATGATAGTGCAGTTCACTCATCATACGGAGCTAGTGATGCAGCTAGTGGTGTTGCTACTATTCTCGAAACGCTAAGAGCTTTTAAAGTGAAAGGGAAAAACCCTAAAAACGATATTATAATATTATTTTCAGATGCCGAAGAAGTTGGACTAAATGGAGCAAAGCTTTTTGCAAAAAAACATCCTTGGGCTAAAGACGTTGGGCTAGTCTTGAACTTTGAATCACGTGGAAGTGGCGGTCCAAGTAATATGATTATTGAAACAAACTATGGAAATAAAAATCTTATAAACACTTTTTCAAAAGCTAAACCTGAATTTCCAGTAGCTAGTTCATTGATGTATAATATCTATAAATTGTTGCCTAATGATACTGACTCAACTGTTTTTAGAGAAAAATTAGATGTTCCTAGTTTTTTCTTTGCTTTTATAGATGATCATTATGAATACCATACGGCACAAGATATACCTGAAAATTTGGATAAAAAATCACTGGCTCATCAAGGCAGTTACTTAGAAGCTACGTTAAATTATTTTTCAGATGCAGATTTGAATACTTTAAGATCAGACAAAAATAATGTCTATTTCAACTTTCCATTTATCGGTATAATCACTTATCCCTATACCTTATCACCTTATTTAATTTTCTTATCATTAATTTTATTAGTTGTAGGTTTCATCTTTGGCATAAGTAAACATAAGATATCCATCAAATCAATTTTAAATGGATTAATTGCTTTTAGTTTTGCTTTAATTATTAGCTTTATAATAGGTTATGGCGGATGGGAAATTATAGAATTTATTTATCCCGAGTATAAAGCATATTTACAAGGTTTTACACCTAATGGTCATTATTATATTTTAGGCTTTGTCCTGCTTGTTATAAGTATATATTTTTACGTTTATCATAGATTCTTCAGATATTTACAAATCAAAAATGCCCTTGTAGCGCCTTTATTTTACTGGCTAGTGATTAATTTTTTATTACTCTTTTACTTACCGGGTGGCACTTTTTTTGTCTTGCCGCTAATCTTATCGATCTTAATTTGGTTTGTTTACCTCTATTATAGACGTTTTAGCTTGTTTTTAATATCATTAATATTGTTACCTATTATCTTTATAAATGTCCCTTACATAAAGTCTTTTCCGGTAGGATTAGGCCTAAATTACATTTATATAAGCTGCATTTTTAGCATATTGACAGTTGGTTTATTAATGCCTTTGATATTACCATTAAGAAACAAAAAAAGTGTTTCTTTCATAACATTAATTTCATCTATTGTATTCTTCTTAGTTGCCCATTTTAATTCAAATTTCAACCAGGATAGACCTAAGCCCAATAGCTTAGTTTATTATTTAGATTATGATAAAAAGAAAGCTTATTGGAAAAGTTATGATCAAATATTGGATAGCTGGACAAAGCCATTTTTTGATAAAGAAACTCAGTTTTCAGCTAGCGAAAACAAAGAGACGACATTTGATAGTAAATATAATAACAGATTTAAACATTCTACTGAAGCTAAATTTCATAAAACTTCCCTGGTAAGCGTAAAATCAAACACAAAAAATGATCAGCATACAGTCCAAATTCAACCTAATAAAAATACTCAAAGAATTACATTATTTAATTTGAACAATTCTTCTATAGATAGTTTGAAAATAAATAACAAAGATTTTACTTATCAAGTAGAAACTAAACAGATCAACAAATCAAACAGGCTTTTAACTTACTATGTTGTTGATAAACAACCCTTGAATGTAAAAATATTTACAGAAAAAACACCTAAGATTCAACTTACCGCTTCAAGCTATATGATCTTTGAATCTAATGAACTCGATGTAAAACCTAGGCCTAATAGTTTTATTCCTAAGCCATTCGTCCTTAATGATGCCATTATACAGGAAAGGGTAATTGACTTTAAATGATAATTCTCTTCATCGAGTTAGTAAATTAATTTTATAAATGAATTTTATAAATGAATTTTTTTCACGTATTACACAAAAAAATATATATTTGCATATAAATTTGACTATGAAAAAAATAATATTTCCTTTTTTACTTTTTATGTCTTCATTTGTTTTTGCACAAGAAGATAATAATTCTGACAATGAAATAGTATATAACAACTGGTCTGTTGATCTTGCTTTAGGCGTAAATAAACCTACAAGAACATTCGCTACTGGTTACCATGCTGATGCATTAGATAATATTTCAGCTGAACTAGCCGCCAGATATATGTTTAATGATAAATTTGGATTTAAGGTGGGTGCGGTCTATAATAATTTTCAAGAAGGCGATAATAGTCTTGAATTTAATACTGATTTCACGCACATTAATTTAGACGCGGTTGTTAATTTAGGTTCTGTATTAGATTTTACAAGTTTTTCTAATAGATTTGGACTTTTATTTTCCGCAGGTCTTGGATATGGTACCATTATATATAATGAATCATCAACATTACCAGAAGCAGACACTGACAACTTAATTACCTTAAATGGCTTATTGACTCCTCAATATAAACTTTCAGATAAATTAGCATTAAACTTAAATTTAGGTGTAGCCGGTTTGACTGACATTGAAAGTATTGATGTTACTAAACTAGATAATACTTTAGATGGTAATGGAGTAGTAGGAACATCTGGATTTACAGGTGCAAATTTTAGAGCAACCTTCGGATTTACGGTTTATCTAGGAAAAGAAAAAGAACACGCTGACTGGGTAGATGCTTCATCCGAAGCTCAGTATGAAAAGAAAGCCCAGAAATTAAAAGAAAGGATAGCCAAACTAGAAGATGACCTTAAAGATACTGATAAAGATGGTGTTCCTGATTATTTAGATAGAGAACCAAATACGCCGAATGGCGTGGCTGTTAATAACAAGGGTCAATCCTTAGATGAAAACCAGAATGGCGTACCTGATGAACTCGAACAAGTCATAGATGAAAGATATGCATCATCTGACTCAGTTCAAAAAATGAAAGAAAGCTCAGAGATAGCTAAGACCTTAGCCAATAAAGGCTATATTAATGTTTACTTTAGATTCAATAGTGATCAACCAGAAAGATACTCTTTGAACGCCGTTAACCAAATCGTGGAATATATGAGGGCCAACCCTCAATCGAACGCAATACTTACCGGTTATTCAGATGTGATAGGTAATAAACAATACAACCTCAAGTTATCTGAGGATAGAGCCAAGCGAGTGTATGAAATATTAGTGGCATCAGGTATTGAAGAAAGCAGGATATCCTACAAAGGTGGTGGTGTAGATGATTCTGTTGATAAATCATCAAGTGCTGCCCGTCAGTTGACCAGAAGAGTTAAATTTGAACTCAGATAGATAATTATCAACGTTCAAGGCTTTAAAAATAGTTGAAGGTTGAAACCACTATAAATTAAAACTATGAATATGCGAAGACTTAAAAGCCTTTTTATTACTACAGTCTTTATTTTCCTTGCATTTGGTACAGGTTATTCCCAAAGCGAAAAAGATGCTGAAATCCTTGAGAATGCTCGAGGTAAAGTTCAGGATGTGGCAGAAGAGCTTAATGTCAATGAAGAAAAAGAGGTCTTGCTAGTAAGGGCGACATTTTCTTACAACAAAAGAAAAATGCAAATAAAAGAATCAGATGAGCTGGATATGTCAGATAGGGAAGCATCCCTTGAAAAAGCAAGCGAAGCATTTAAGAAAAATGTAAGGCACGCCCTTGGTGATGACGAACAACTTACGGAAAGGTTCTTTGAACTATATGATGAAAGCTGATAGGAAATGCAAAGTATATTTCAAACCTGCATTTTTGAATGCAGGTTTTTTTATTTAAAAACGTTGACGATCAAGTTAGATTTATACGCAAAATAGTATTTTTGAACAAAATTTCATTAATGAATCGATCAATCTTGCCTACTTCCGCATTATTATCCGTATACGATAAAACTTGTCTGCCTGTAATCGCTAAAGCATTAGTTGCTAGAGATGTATCTATTACTTCAACAGGTGGTACGGAAAAAGAATTAAAAAAACTGCTTGGCGAAACAAGTTCTGTGGAAGAAAAGACTGGATATCCATCTATTTTAGGTGGAAGAGTTAAAACGCTTCATCCGGCAATATTTGGAGGAATACTTAAAAACCCAGAGAAGGACAAAGACCTAAAAGATGTAGATCAATTCAACATTGATGCTTATGATCTGGTCTTTGTTGACCTTTATCCATTCAAATCCGCATTAATAAAAGAACTTCCAATTGAAGAGCAGATCGAATTCATTGATATCGGTGGAATTTCGCTAATAAGAGCGGCCGCAAAGAACTTCAAACACGTGATATGTATTCCTTCTAGTGAATATCTGGAACAATTCTTACAAGAATTCAATGAAAATGATGGCCTTATAAGTTTTAGCACCAGGAAGTGGCTTGCTGCGGAGACCTTTAAGCTAACTTCAGCCTATGATCAGCTCATAGCTAAATATTTGAGTGAATCTCAAGACAAAAAACAGCTACGTTATGGGGAGAACCCCCATCAAAAAGCGGTCTTTCAAGGCGACCTTGACGCTATTTTCGATCAATTACATGGTAAAGAGCTATCTTATAACAATCTATTGGACATCGATGCGTCGATGCACTTGATACAAGAATTTGAAGGTGAACCACCCACATTTTCCATTCTTAAACATAACAATGCGTGCGGACTGGCTCAAAGGGAAAATTTACTCGATGCATACAAGTTAGCCTTACAAGGTGATCCCGTATCTGCATTTGGAGGCATACTCATAACGAACGCTAATATGGACCAGGATACAGCATCAGAAGTGAACAAGCTCTTCTGCGAAGTAGTGATCGCTCCTTCTTTTGATGATGCAGCCTTGAACCTACTAAAAAAGAAAAAGAAAAGAATCATCTTAAGGAACAAAGGTCTTACTAAACCGAAAGAACAGCTCAGGTCATGCTTGAACGGTGTATTAAAACAAGACTACGATATTGTGACCGATGATCATACAATGATGCAGCAAGCAACGGAAATCCAAGCAAGTGAGAACCAATTAAAAGACCTGATATTCGCATCAAAGATCAGCAAGCACACCAAATCGAACACGATAGTGCTCGCCAGAGACAAACAACTTTTAGCCAGTGGTACGGGGCAAACTTCACGAGTTGACGCATTGATACAAGCTATTAGCAAGGCCAATAAAAATAAACTACCTTTACAAAATGCCGTAATGGCCAGCGATGCATTTTTTCCTTTTCCTGATTGTGTAGAGATCGCGAGTAAAGAAGGGATCAACTCGGTCATACAACCCGGAGGTTCTATCAAAGATCAGCAAAGCATTGATTTCTGTAATGACCACAAAGTAAGTATGTATCTGACTGGGAAAAGACATTTTAAACATTAATAATTCAAAACAAAATTAAATAAATGGGTTTTTTTGATTTTCTAACAGAAGAGATCGCTATCGATCTGGGCACTGCTAACACACTGATCATCCACAATGATAAAGTAGTAGTGGACAGTCCATCCATAGTTGCGAAGGATAGGGCTTCAGGAAAGATAATAGCAGCAGGGAAGGAAGCGGCTTTGATGCAAGGAAAGACCCACGAGAACATCAAGACCATACGTCCGCTAAAAGATGGAGTGATCGCTGATTTTGAAGCAAGTGAGCAGATGATCAGTATGTTCATTAAGGACATTCCCGCCTTAAAAAAGAAGCTTTTCACACCATCGCTCAAGATGGTCATCTGTATCCCTAGCGGAATAACTGAAGTAGAGAAAAGAGCGGTAAAAGATAGTGCAGAAAGAGTGAACGGTAAAGAGGTCTATTTGATCCATGAGCCGATGGCAGCAGCCATCGGTATTGGTGTAGATATTACCCAGCCTAAAGGGAACATGATCATCGATATTGGTGGTGGAACAACAGAAATAGCGGTCATAGCACTTGGCGGGATCGTATGTGACAAGTCCGTGAAAGTGGCCGGTGATGTTTTTACGAACGATATCGTATATTTCATGCGGACCCAGCATAATTTATTCATTGGTGAGAGAACAGCAGAGAAGATCAAGATACAAATGGGTTCAGCTACTGAGGACCTCGAGATCGCTCAAGATGATATGAGCGTTCAGGGTAGGGATCTCTTGACCGGAAAACCTAAGCAAGTGGATATTTCCTATAGAGAGATCGCGAAAGCATTGGATAAGTCCATATTGAGAATAGAGGATGCGGTAATGGAAACCCTGGCTAAGACACCACCTGAACTCGCTGCTGACATTTATAATACAGGGATTTACCTTGCTGGTGGCGGATCTATGTTAAGAGGTCTGGACAAAAGGCTCTCAAAGAAAACTGACCTTCCGGTCTTTATCGCTGAGGATCCACTAAGAGCTATTGTAAGAGGTACAGGTATCGCCCTTAAGAACCTGGAGAAATATAAGGCTATTCTAATACAGTAATATTGATGTATGCAAAAGATCATCAGTTTCATTGTAAGGAACAAGAACGGCTTTACTTTTTTACTGCTCTTTATCCTTTCCCTATTCTTGATCATCAATTCGCGTACTTATCAGCAGAGTAAGTTCCTGAACTTTGCCAATCAAGTAACCGGTAGTTTATATACCTTCACATCCTCCGTCGAGGATTATTTTGAACTTAAGAAAGAAAATGAGCTATTGTGGAACGAGAATCAAAGGATAAGGAATGAACTGATGAACCTTCAAGCATGTGATACGATAAATGATCAAAACACGTTCTCATCAACCTCAGATACCCTTTTTAGTTTTATAAGGTCCAAGGTCATAAGTAACAACTATCGTAAGAACTTTAACTACCTACTGATGAACAAAGGAACAAATGATAGCATAAAAGTTGATATGAGCGTCATAAGTACAAATGGAATAGTAGGTATAGTAGAAGGCGTTTCCAGCAATTATGCAAGAGTTATATCCTTATTGAACAAAGACCTTTCCATTAATGCCGAAATAGAACAAACCGATCATTTTGGATCATTACAATGGGAAGGGAGGTCGCCTTATTACTCGACCCTTCTCGATATACCCAGGTCTGCTAACCCCAAAGAAGGTGACACCATAGTTACCGGTGGGAATTCCCTCATTTTTCCTAAAGGAATTACTATAGGTTATATCAAAGATTTTAAGCTCAACAAAAACACAGGATATTATACGATAAAGGTTAGGCTCGCCAATGATTTCACGTCACTTTCAAAAGTCTACATACTGGACAATTCACACCTTCAAGAAGCAAAGCAACTTTTAGAACAATAAAAATGGTCAGTAATAGGAATCATTTCTTCAGGATCTTTTTTTGGATAGTAGCACAGGTCGTTATCCTGAACAATATATTCTTGTTCGACCTGGCCACACCTTACCTTTACATCCTACCTATCCTGTTGCTCCCTTTGAACATCAACAGACAGCTATTGTTATTAGTCGCCTTTATCACGGGTTTTATAATAGATCTTTTTGAAGGTACGGGAGGTATCTTTGCCGCCGCCACTCTTATTATTGCTTACTTGAGACCTTTATTCTTGCGGATATCCTTTGGACTTGCATATGAACAAATGACCATCCGGTTCCATCAAGAGAGTTTCCTACAAAAGCTCGCCTACGCTTCGCTGATGGTCTTTACCCACCATATGTTCTTATATAGCTTAGATGCATTCAGTCTTAATGATATTATAATGATATTGGAGAAGACAATTTATTCTACTATATTGAACATCATATTATTAATGACGATATTTAATTTCTTGGCTAAAAACAAAAAAGTCACATGAGAAAGTTGCTTCCATTGATTCTTGTAAGTGTTTCACTGGTGATATTTGCCGTTGACCTCTATTACATTCAGATAGTGGATGATAACTATAAGGAAGACGCAATAGACCTTTCTGTAAAGAAGAACTATGTATACCCGCAAAGGGGATATATTTATGACAGGGATGGAGAACTGCTTGTGGAAAATCAACCCGCTTACGATGTAATGGTCGTTCCTTTTCAGACCACTGATTTTGATACGCTTAAATTAGCTAACCTACTAGGAATGACTAAACAAAAATTAGATAATAAGATTCAACAAGCGATAAACTACTCATGGAAGTTGCCTTCCAGGATACTTCCACAGCTTACAAAAGAAGAATATGCGGCCATTCAGGAAAGAATGTATAAATACGAAGGTTTTTATATACAGAAAAGGTCATTGAGAAGCTATGATACAGACCATGCTGCTAATGTCCTGGGATATATCGCTGAAGTAAACAGAAGGGATATTAAGAAGAATCCATACTATCAATCTGGTGACCTGATAGGAAGACAAGGTGTAGAGCAACAATATGAAGAAGAGCTAAGAGGTGTTAGAGGAGTAGAGTACATTAAAAGAGATCGCTTTAATAGAAATTTGGGCCCTTACAAGGATGGTTCTTATGATACCTTAGCTCAAAAAGGAAAAGATATTAGTTTGACTATTGATATTGACCTCCAAGCTTATGGACAAAAGCTGATGAAAGGTAAAAGAGGGGGAATAGTAGCCCTGGAACCTGAAACCGGAGAGATTTTATCATTGGTCACTTCGCCAAACTATGACCCATCGCTATTAGTAGGTAGAAAACGGTCCAGGAACTTCATTAAACTATGGAACGATACTATAGCCAAGCCTCTTTACGACAGAGGCTTACAGGCAGTCTATCCTCCAGGGTCCACATTTAAAGCACTTACAGGGCTCATAGCTCTACAAGAAGAAGTGGTGGATACAACGGAGAATTTTCATTGTTATGGCGGATACACTTATGCCAGAGGACAAAAGATGGGATGTCATGATCATAAGAATCCAGTAAGTATGATCAATGCGGTGGCACATTCTTGTAATTCTTATTTTGCTCAAGTTTATATGAGAACTATAGAAAAATATGATACTCCACAACAAGGGATCGACAATTGGCATGATCATTTAACCAGCTTTGGTTTGGGTGATTATCTCGGCTATGACCTTCCAATAGGAAGAAAAGGATTCATTCCAGATGCGGACTATTATAATAGAGCGTATGAATATCCAAAATATGAATGGTATGCCAGTGCAACGATTTCAAATGCAATAGGCCAGGGAGAAGTTCTGACCACACCGATCCAACTGGCCAACGTGATGGCCGCAATAGCCAATAGAGGTTGGTACAGAAAACCCCATATCATCAAAAAGATCGAAGGTCAACTTATTAAAAAAGATAAGTACCTGGAAAAAAACCAGACGACCATCGATAAAGAGAACTTCAAACCTATAATAAAAGGGTTACATGATGTCTATGAATATGGAACAGCAAGGTTCCTAAGAGTTCCTGATATCGAGATGTGCGGGAAGACCGGAACGGCAGAGAACAAAACGGTAATAGACGGTGAGACGGTTCAATTGACTGACCATTCGATCTTTGTAGCCTTTGCGCCTAAGGATGATCCGCAGATAGCACTTGCAGTCTTCGTTGAAAACGGTTATTGGGGGTCAAGATATGCAGGTAGAATTGCCAGTTTAATGACAGAAAAATATTTAAAAGGCAAGATTACAAGGAAAGACCTTGAGCAATGGATACTATCACACACACTAGAAGAAGAGTATGCTAAACCATTATCTGGAGAACCTTTTGAAATAAATCAATAATTTCATTTATGCCTAAGATTATCTTTCAATTAGACTGGCTTACGGTTTTATTGTATACGATTATCATCGGTATAGGATGGGCGATGATCTATTCGGCTTCTTTAGAAACAACAAATCCGGAAATTCTCAATTTCTCAAAACCTTATGGAAGACAGATCATTTGGATAGGCTTTAGTATTTTTCTTATTGTTCTGGTGCTTTCCCTGGATACTAAATTCCTTATCAGGTTCAGTAGTATCATCTACATTATTTCCATATTGCTACTGGCCGGACTTTTTGTATTCGGTAAGTCCATAGCTGGTCAGGTAGCATGGTATTCTTTTGGTAGTTTTAGTTTTCAGCCAGCTGAGTTCACTAAGATCGCTGTAAGTGTTGCTATTTCTAAATATTTAAGCGAAATAAATGTAGTGCTAAAAAAGCCGCTGGTTCAGATAAAATCCTTATTGATCATTATTATGGCTATGGCATTGATTTTAATGCAGCCCGATGCAGGCACCGCTCTGACCTTTCTAGCCTTTGTTATACCGCTTTACAGAAAAGGGCTTCCTCATGCTTATCTTGTGCTTGGAATAAGTGCGGTAGCGCTTTTCCTACTTACCTTGAAGTTCTCTGCAAGTTCTGTCTCCATCTCTGTCGGTTTGTTGTCCATCATAGGATTGGTTCTGTTCAGAAAAAAGAAGGTCAACTACATTAAGTATTTCCTTTTCGTAGGTTTAGCAATAGGATTTGTATTCTCCGTCAATTTTGTTTTTAACAATGTGCTATTACCACATCAACAAGATAGGTTCGAAATACTTCTGGGGAACAAGACCGATATCAAAGGTACAGGCTTTAATACGTATCAAAGTAAAGTAGCCATAGGAAGTGGTGGACTTACCGGTAAAGGTTGGTTAAAGGGTACACAAACCCATGGAAAGTTCGTTCCTGCTCAACATACGGATTACATCTTCACCACACTTGCAGAAGAATGGGGTTTTATAGGAAGTATGACCGTGCTTTTGTTATACCTTTTCTTCATTATCCGTTTATTTATCATGGCGGAAAGACAGAAGAGGAACTTTAGTTTGATCTATGGTTATTGTGTTGCCAGCATACTCTTCATCCATTTTTTTATAAACATAGGGATGGTTATTGGGCTTCTTCCTACTATAGGGATCCCATTGCCTTTGTTCAGTTATGGAGGATCATCGCTTTGGGGATTTACCATACTTATATTCCTCTTTCTAAAAATGGATGCTGAGCGAAAACAATTGTAAGGTTTCTATCGTATATATCACTAATGGATAAAAAAATAAGATGATCAAACATATTCTTCTCTCCTTCTTGATATCGATATTATTGCTCAATCCTTTTAATGAGAAGGTCCTGGCCAATAATGTACAGCCTTCAGAACCACCTTCTCATCAGATATGGACAGAACTGCTCCAGGAACACGTCACGGAAGATGGTATGGTAGATTATAAAGGGTTCAGGGATGATAAAGACAAGCTTCTTAGCTATACAAAAAGATTATCTGATCATCCTCCTGCAGATAACTGGACGGAGAACGAAAAGAAAGCCTATCTGATCAATACGTATAATGCATTTACCGTTTTGCTGATCGTAGACAACTATCCTTTAGAGAGCATTAAGGATATTGGCGGATTTCTAAGTAGTCCTTTCAGTAAGAAGTTTATAAAAATAGGTAAAGACACTTATTCCCTGAACGATGTGGAAAAAGGGATGTTGCTGAAAATGGGAGATGCCAGAGTTCATTTTGCCGTGAACTGTGCTTCTTTTTCTTGCCCTAAATTAGAAAATGAAGCTTTCATACCATCAAGACTGGACCAGCAATTAAATAAGGCCACAAAAGTATTTTTACGGTCCGATAAAAATCAAGTATCTGAGGACGAATTGCGATTGTCTAAGATATTCAAGTGGTATGCTTCTGATTTTAAAGAACATAGCGGTTCTGTCATCAATTTTATAAATGAACATATCGATAAAAACATTCCGCCTGATATGGATACGGATCATCTAGATTACGACTGGAGCTTAAATGAAAAATAGTGGTATAAACTCAGGAATAAGCATTATAATTCCCGTTCTGAACGAAGAGGCTATCATTACCCATTGTTTAGAACATCTTATGGCCAATAGGTCATCTACTGATCATGTTAAAGAGATTATCCTATCAGATGGTGGCAGCACTGATCAAACACTAGTCAGAGCTAAAAGACACCCATCAGTAAAGGTCATATCATCTAGGAAAGGAAGGCCTTTTCAGCTTAATGCCGGCGCAAGACAAGCATCGGGTGAAATTCTTTATTTCCTTCACGCCGATTCTTTTCCGCCTAAGAACTATGACCAACATATCAGGGATGCCGTCAAAAAAGGACATAAGGCAGGATGTTTTAGAATGAAGTTCAATACGGAGCATCCCTGGTTCAGGTTTATAAGTTGGCTTACCATCTTCAACCATAAAGCTTGTCGTGGTGGCGATCAGAGCCAATTCATTACAAGAGACCTTTTCCAGCAGATTGGTGGTTATGATACAGATTATCTTATCTATGAAGACAATATGCTCATCGCTGAACTTTATGATCGAAATGAGTTCAAAGTGCTTCCCTTCTGGTTGGTCTCCTCTGCAAGAAGGTTCAAGAAGAAAGGGACGCTAAGACTCCAACTTCTCTTTTGGCTGATCTATCTCAAGAAGTTTTTAGGTGAACCGCCAGAAAAGCTCTATTCATTCTATAAGAAGTATATTGATTAAACCGTTTATTTCACACTTACAAATATCCCTTCTTCGGTTTTTTCCACCTTTACAAGCTCTTTTTTCCGTAGACTTTTTAAGGATTGGTCCCATTTTTTATTGCTTAGACCTACTTTATCCTTCAGTTCCTGAATGCTTTGGGGAGACTCAGCCTGCAAGGGTTCTAATATCCCTTTCTCAACTTCGGTAAGTTCTATCTTCTTTTGTTCTGGCTTCATCTGGGGGAACAAGAGCACTTCTTGAATGGATTGATTATCCGTCAGGAACATGGCCAATCTATCTATCCCAATGCCCAGACCTGATGCAGGTGGCATTCCGTATTCCAGCGCGCGCAGGAAATCCTCATCTATGAATTGAGAAGCCTCTTCATCGCCTTTCTCGGCTAATTTGAGCTGTTCTTCAAAGCGTTCACGCTGATCAATAGGATCGTTAAGCTCAGAATAAGCATTCGCGATCTCTTTTCCGCAGGTGATCAGCTCAAATCTTTCGGTCAGTTCTGGGTTGTCCCTGTGCTTTTTACAAAGCGGGCTCATCTCCACTGGATAATCCGTAATGAAAGTAGGTTGGATGTAGTTCGATTCACACTTTTCCCCGAACATCTCATCGATGATCTTTCCTTTGCCCATATCTTCCGTGATCTCCAGGCCTAAAGAGATCGCAGCTTTTCTGATCTCTTCTTCACTTTTGTCAGTGATATCAAATCCTGTGTGTTCTTTTATGGCTTCTGCCATCGTAATGCGAGGATAAGGTGCTTTGAAATCTATTTTCTGCCCATTAAAGCTGGCTTTCGTACTGCCATTAACATCAAAAGCGCATTTCTCCAGTAATTTTTCCGTGAAATCCATCATCCAGTTGTAATCCTTGTAGGCTACATAGATTTCCATAGCTGTAAATTCTGGATTGTGCGTCCTGTCCATTCCCTCGTTCCTGAAGTTCTTAGAGAATTCATAAACGCCTTCAAAGCCACCAACGATGAGTCGTTTTAAATATAGCTCGTTAGCAATCCTTAGATATAGAGGAATATCTAAGGCATTATGATGAGTTACGAAAGGTTTTGCGGCTGCTCCGCCGGGAATACTTTGGAGAATGGGCGTCTCAACTTCCGTATAACCGAACTTATCGAAATATTCACGCATCGAGGAGAATAACTTGTTGCGTTTTTCAAATATAGTCTTTATTTGTGGGTTGACCGCAAGGTCCGCATAACGTTGTCTATATCTTGCTTCCGGGTCAACGAACTGATCATATTCATTACCTTCGCTGTCTTTTTTAGGGAGTGGAAGCGGTCTCAATGATTTGCTGAGCACTTTAAGCTGATGAACGTTCACCGACCTTTCACCTACTTTAGTTTCAAATAGTTCACCTTCAACCCCGATGAAATCTCCAAAATCGATTAGTTTTTTATAGACCGTATTGTACAAGGCCTTGTCATCGCCGGGACATAGCTCGTCCCTGTTAAGATACAATTGCATCCTTCCGGTGGAATCCTGTAGCTCTGCGAATGAAGCTTTTCCCTGAATTCTCTTGGCCATTAACCTTCCGGCCAATCTGACCTTTTTTCCGGTTTTGAAATCATCTTTAATGTCCTGTGCGGTATTTTCTACCTTATAAGCTTCAGCTGGGAAGGGATCTATTCTCAATTCTCTTAATTGCTGAAGCTTGTCTCGCCTAACTTTCTGCTGTTCAGTTAATTGCATTTTAATTTTAATAAGACGCAAATATACTAACTTCTTATCGGATAGCTGCATAGAAAAAAAATCAACAAATGCTAAGATCCTCTATTTTGGCTTAAAACCTCCTTATTTATCTATATTTGCAGATTAAGACGTCAAGTAGATGAAGAATATCAGGAATTTTTGTATTATAGCTCATATCGACCATGGAAAGAGCACACTGGCCGACCGATTGTTAGATTCAACCAAATCAGTGACAAAGCGCGAACGTCAGGAACAGCTTCTAGACGATATGGACCTGGAACGCGAACGGGGAATTACCATAAAAAGCCATGCCATCCAGATGGTCTACCAGCATCAAGGAGAAGAATATATACTGAACCTCATAGATACGCCAGGACACGTGGACTTCTCTTACGAGGTTTCGCGTTCCATCGCAGCATGTGAAGGAGCACTTCTCATCGTAGATGCCGCTCAGAGCATTCAAGCACAAACGATATCTAATTTATATCTAGCATTAGAGAACGACCTGGAGATCATTCCGGTATTGAACAAAGTAGACTTGCCAAGCGCCAATGTAGAAGAGGTCACTGATGATATCGTGGACCTTTTAGGTTGCCAAATGGATGAGGTGATACATGCTAGTGCCAAGGAAGGGATCGGTATCGATAAAATACTGGAAACCATCATCCATAAAGTTCCCTCGCCACAAGGTGAGCCTAAAAAACCGTTACAAGCATTGGTATTTGATTCGGTCTACAATCCTTATCGTGGAGTGGAGACCTATTTCAGGATATTTGACGGGTCACTAATAAAAGGCGATAAGATCAAGTTCTTAGCTACCGGGAAATCTTATTATGCTGATGAAATAGGGACGTTGAAATTGGTCCAGTTCCCTAAGAACAAAGTAGAAACAGGCGATGTAGGATATTTGATAACAGGAATAAAAGATGCAAGGGAAGTAAAGGTAGGCGATACCATAACCCTTGAGGAAAACCCAACTGATCAGGCCGTTTCTGGCTTTGAAGATGTAAAACCCATGGTCTTTGCAGGCATATATCCTGTTGATACAGATGATTATGAGAACTTGCGCGGTTCTATGGAAAAACTTCAGTTAAATGATGCTTCTTTAGTGTTTACCCCTGAGAGTTCTGCGGCATTAGGGTTCGGTTTTAGATGTGGTTTTCTGGGAATGTTGCATTTAGAGATATTACAGGAAAGATTAGAACGCGAGTTCGATATGAACGTGATTACTACGGTACCTAACGTATCTTATGTAGCATATACAAACAAAGACCCGGAAGAGCCTATAACTATCAATACACCATCTGACCTGCCGGAACCTTCAACCATAGATCATGTGGAAGAGCCTTATATCAGGGCAAGTATCATCACGAAAGCAGATTATGTAGGTCCGGTCATGTCGCTTTGTATAGATAAGCGAGGAGAGATCGTTAATCAGTCCTATCTTACCACTGAACGTGTAGAGCTTACTTTTGACATGCCACTGGCAGAGATCGTATTTGATTTTTATGACAGGTTAAAGACCGTTTCCAGGGGATACGCTTCTTTTGATTATTCCCCTATTGGTATGCGAACATCAAAGCTTGTGAAAGTTGATATGCTATTGAACGGGAAGACCGTAGATGCATTAACGGCATTATTACACGTTGATAACGCTTATGAAATAGGCAAGAAGATGTGCGAGAAGTTAAAACAATTGATCCCCAGACAACAATTCGATATCCCAGTTCAGGCAGCCATAGGCTCAAAGGTCATAGCTCGTGAGACCATTAAGGCACTGCGTAAAGATGTGACTGCAAAATGTTATGGAGGAGATGTTTCCCGAAAAAGAAAGCTTTTAGAAAAACAAAAGAAAGGAAAGAAGAAAATGCGTCAGGTAGGGAACGTAGAAATCCCACAAGAGGCTTTTATGGCCGTGCTAAAGCTCAATGATGATTAGGATTTCTTAAATATCATCAAAAAAACAAGCTTATCACTTGTCGATTTGATGATCGAAACTTCCTTTATAAAAAAACTTGTATGCGATATTACTTGACTTTATTACTTAGTTTATGTCTTACTTATGCTTTCTCTCAAGAAACAAGGTCGATCATCAATGGTTATTTTAATGAACATCATCGTAAACATCAGCTAGATGAAGAGGATGTCAGCGAGTTTTCCATCAATGATCAATATGATTCTGAGAGTTTGAACGGTAAGCATGTTTACATACAACAAACGGTCCAGGGTTATCCAGTATTTAATGCGATAGCTTCAGTACTCATTAAAAACGGGAAAGTAGAAGTGTTCAATTCTTCCTTTATAAAAGATATTAACGAAAAAGTAAGCTCATCAGATGGCTTACCTATGGATGTTACTATGGCCGTGGATGCGGCGTTCGATCACCTGAACCTTGACCCAACCACACCAACAAGTATAATAGAAAGTAATGAAAGCGGATATCATTACTTGTCTAATACCGGGATATCAAAGCGTAAAATAAAAGCTAAGCTCATCTATCAACCTGTTGATGAACGTAAAGTGTTGCGTTTTGCCTGGGAGGTCACTATAAAACCTAAAGACAGCAATAATTGGTGGAACGTGGCATTAGATGCTGCCAATGGCGAGCTCTTAAGAAAGCACAATTGGATGTTAACTTGTACTCATGAACAAAAAGTATCGACCGGAATAGATATTACTACAGATGGTCAGCACATGAGCTACATTAAAGGAACAGCTAGCTTTATGAACGCAAGTTATCGAGTTTACCCTAGTCCCGTAGAATCACCCAACCATGGGAACCGCAGTATGATCGTTGATCCCGCAGACCCTAGTTCTTCCCCATACGGATGGCATGACCTAGACGGTGTCTCAGGTCCAGAAACTACAATTACGGCAGGGAACAACGTACTAGCCAGAGAAGATAGGGATGGTAATAATACGGGCGGTTATTCACCAGATGGCGGTCCGAACCTACAATTCGATTTTCCGTTGGACTTTAGCCAGCCACCGGAGATCAATCAAGATGCGGCCATAACAAATCTATTCTATTGGAACAACATCATGCACGATATCTTTGCCAATTACGGATTTGATGAGGTTTCTGGTAATTTTCAGGATATCAATTATTCAGGGAATGGTCAGGGAGGAGATTTCGTGGTGGCTGATGCTCAAGATGGTAGCGGTATCAACAACGCGAACTTTGGTACGCCTCCAGAAGGTTCTAATCCACAAATGCAGATGTTCCTTTGGTCCGCTCCTGGTGGACCCAGTGATAATTTCTTTATCAATTCACCCGCATCATCAGCGGCTTCATTTCTGGGTATTCCAGCTGCTTTTGGTCCTTCTATTCCTGTAACACCTATCACTGCTGACTTAGCTTTAGTGCAGGATGATAACGCTTCTTCATCAACTAATGCAATAGATGGATGTGATAATATTACTAATGCAAGTGGATTAAATGGAAAAATAGCTGTCATAGAAAGAGGTGAATGTACATTTGTTTCAAAGATAGAAAAAGCTCAAATCGCCGGTGCGGTAGCTGTTATAATGATTAACAACGAACCCGGAAACCCTATAACTATGGGTGGTGACTCTAATACGATTACCATTCCTTCTATAATGTTATCACAGTCAGAAGGTAGTAGCATTTTAAGTGAATTACAGAATGGTTCAAGTTTGAATGCCACTTTAGTAAACAATGGGCCTTATAATGTAGATGGCGATTTTGACAATGGTATTATAGCGCATGAATATGGGCACGGCATTTCAAGTCGTTTAACCGGTGGCGCTGATCAATCAGATTGTTTATTCAATGCTGAGCAGATGGGTGAAGGTTGGAGCGACTGGTTAGGCCTGGTAGTTACTATGAGACCTGATGACCAGCCCGAAGACACTAGAGGCTACGCAACTTATGCAATTAGCCAGCCTACAGACGGCAACGGTATAAGACCCACGCCATATTCTACAGACATGTCTATTAACACGGCTACTTACGGTATAACAAATAACAATAATACAATTTCTCAACCTCATGGCATAGGTTATGTATGGGCATCTATGCTCTGGGATTTAACCTGGGCTTTAGTAGATGAATATGGTTTTGATCCTGATTTATATAACGGTACCGGCGGTAATAATATGGCGATTCAATTAGTTTTAGATGGCATGAAATTACAATCCTGTAATCCGGGATTTATTGATGGAAGAGATGCTATTTTACAAGCTGATCAAATTCTAAACAACGGCGCAAACGCTTGCTTAATTTGGGAAGTTTTTGCTAATCGAGGCCTTGGTTTTAGTGCCGATCAGGGGTCTCCACTTGACAGAAGTGATCAGGTAGAGGCATTTGACTTACCCGTAGAATGTAACCTTAGTGTCAATGATATTAAATCTTCACAATTTAATATCTATCCAAATCCTGCTGACCGTATTGTCAATATTCAATTTTCCGGTTCTACTGTTTCAGATGCGCAAATAGCCATTTATAGCTTAGAGGGCAGATCAATGATGCAAGAGAATATAGATAAAATAGATGATAGCCAGATTCAAACAGGCAATTTAGCTAATGGTATTTACATTTTAAAAATAACTGTTCAAAATAGATCATTTACAAAAAAACTGATCATCCGATAATGCTTAGTTGTATAGTTTCATAAAATTGCCATCAACAATGTTATGAAACTGTACATTTAGTAATTATATTCGTATGGAATATATTATATGTTAGAAAAAAAACAAAAAATTGAATATGAAAAGGTTGTTTTAGTGGGAGTGATTTATCCACAACAGGATGAAGATCTTTTACAAGAATACTTAAATGAACTTGCCTTTTTAGCAGAAACTGCCGGTGGTGAAGTTTTAAAAAGATTTCAGCAAAAATTAAATAAACCAAATCCTAAAACTTTCATAGGTTCCGGTAAAATTGAAGAGATCAGAGCGCTTATAAAAGAAAATGAGATAGGTGCTGCAATATTTGATGATGAGTTGTCACCGGCTCAACAAAAAAATATCGAGAAACACCTTAAATGTAAAGTAGTAGATAGAACTTATTTAATACTTGACATTTTTGCCCAACGAGCGACCACCAGTTATGCCAGAACGCAAGTTGAGCTGGCGCAATATGAATATCTCTTGCCTAGACTAGTAGGTCTCTGGACACACCTGGAACGTCAGCGTGGTGGAATAGGAATGCGCGGTCCCGGAGAGACGGAGATAGAAACAGACAGAAGGATCGTCCGGGATAAGATCGCACTGCTCAAAAAGAAACTGGAGAAGATCGATAAACAAATGGGGGTACAACGCGGTAATCGTGGGAGTCTGGTACGTGTAGCGCTGGTAGGCTATACCAATGTAGGGAAGTCCTCACTAATGAACGGACTCAGCAAGAGCGAGGTCTTTGCGGAGAACAAGTTATTTGCTACGCTGGATACGACGGTCAGAAAGGTAGTGATCCGGAACTTACCTTTCCTTTTGACCGATACCGTTGGTTTTATAAGAAAACTCCCTACTCAGCTTATCGAGTCCTTTAAGTCCACTCTGGACGAAGTGCGTGAAGCAGACCTTCTCGTACATGTCATTGACATCTCCCATCCTAATTTTGAAGAACACAAAGCATCCGTGGAGAAGACATTGACCGAAATAAAATGCGATGAAAAGCCGACGATCATCGTGTTTAATAAAATAGACATCTATCAGGCGGTAGAGCATGATGAGACGGACCTGCTGGAAGAAAGGCAAAGCAAGCACTTTACTATCGAGGAGTGGAAAAGAACCTGGATGAACAAGCACGGAAACCATCAGGTGGTGTTCATTTCGGCAACGGAAAAGGAGAACTTTGAAGAACTAAGGCATAAAATATATGACCATGTAAGGTCCATCAATTTGTCCCGCTATCCTTATAATAATTTTCTATATCCGGAGTATGATGCTTACCTACCTTCTGAAGATACGGATAAAGAATCATGAAAATCATCAGGGAGCGGTTTAATCCATTCATTGTGGAAGCAATAGTTCCATTCCACCTTCGTCAAGTCCTGCGTAGGATCGATCAGTTGATAATAAGGTCTACCGTTGACACTTACTTTTACATCGGCATAGACCGCGACCGGGATACCTCTACCGGCGTAATCTTCTTCTATTATTCGGGCATACTGCCAGATAAAGTCCGGCTTACTTAAACTACGCCTCTGTTTTGGGGTTAGATGGTCTCTACTATCTATATACTCTGTCTTCCTGGTCTTCAGGTTCACTACTTTGAACTGATGGATGCTCCTTTTGACCCGTAACATCATCCGCCAGCTCATCCGATGTCCTTCCTCGGTCCAGAGCACATTCCCCTTAATGAAATGATGTCTTAGCGGCAGGGCGAGTTGCAAGACGAACCATACCGCAAAAAAACCCATCAATACCCGCGAATAGTTTGGGGTGACCACTTCATTCTTTTCATAAAAAGGTTTCTTTAGCTTGAACTTCCTTCGAACGATATCCGGTGGAAAGAAGAACAGGATAAAGGCAAGGGATAGATAAGGGAATATCCCGATACCGAATATGATACTGTTGAAAAGGTGAAAGAACAGACTTAAGAAGAATGCCGGCATCCGTGTCCTTTTCCGTAGGAGCAAAGGCACGACCAGAAGGTCGAAGATAAGACCAAAATAAGCGATGACATACAAGACAGCTTCCTCCTGAAGCAGTTCCCCGATAATTGGATAGTCCCTTTTATAATACATCAAAGTGTCTGCGACTGTAAGGTCAAGCCAATCCGGATACATTTTGGCCACACTGGCAAATACATACACGATGAACAATTGGGCAATGATGAAGATGTTCACCCACTGCGGCATAGAATAGCTTTCCGATAAATGACGTTTCCTGGTATCATAGCTCCAATACCGATGTGCCGGAACGATGAGCATAAAAATACCTATGAGGATGAGCAGGTAATAATGATTGTTGTAGGCTGACTTCTGCATTAAATAGGTCACTGTCCACATCAGGGTGAAAACAGCCGTACTCCATTTGTAATAAAACCCTATCATGATGAAGATGCCTAAAAGCCCCATAATGATATAATAGAAATACATCATGTTCCCGGGTAAGGGCTGAAGAAAGTCGAAGCCAATGAAATGAAAGGTTTTCTCAGGTTCTATGAGGATACGCCGCACCCAACCGGTAAGGATCGCTCCCCAACATTCCAATGCTATGAGCAGCCCAAAGAATACACGGAACAATATGAGAGCAGAATTATCCACTCTTCTGAACAGTATTTTTTCAAGCTTTTTCATTTCTCTTGATGAACATTAAGGCCTTTTTCTTATCCTTTAGCATCGCATCTTTCAGGGAGGCTATATTATCGAACTTTTGCTCGCCACGAAGCTTATGTAGGAAAGAAACGCTGAGCTCCTGATCGTAAAGGTCACCATCGAAGTCCATGAAATAGGTTTCTATGGTCCTTTGTTTACCATTTACCGTAGGGTTCGTTCCTATATTGGTCAGCCCGTAATGGTGCTTTCCCTTAAGCGTAGATGAAGAGACATATACACCATCATTAGGAATGAGCTTATAATCCTCTTCAATATGCAGATTGGCCGTGGGAAAACCAAAGCCCTTTCCTCTTCCGTGACCTCTGACTACCTGACCGGTGATGAAAAAAGGTTGTCTCAGGTATCTGTTGGCCGTTTGGATATCTCCTGTAGCGATGGCATCCCGTATCTTAGTAGAGCTTATCGCTACATCATCTATCTCTTGTTTACTGATCTTATCCACCGTGAAGTCATATTGCTGCCCATATTTCATAAGGTCCTGTATGTCAGCCGTCCTGTTCCTGCCAAACCTGTGGTCATAGCCTATGATCACTTGTTTTGTGTTGAGGGCATCCACGAGTACGTCCTTCACATATTCATAAGCAGTAAGTCGGGAGAATTTTAAGGAAAAAGGATGGATGACCAGGTTGTCCAGTCCGGTCTCTTCCAATATCATCTTCTTTTCCTTCATGGTGTTGATCAGCCTTAATCCAGTATCCTGCTGTAAGACCATCCGCGGATGCGGAAAGAAGGTCAACAATGTGGAACTGTATCCGCTCTTCTTCGCTCCATCCATCAGGCGCTGAAGTATCTTCCGGTGTCCGGTATGCACACCATCAAAGATTCCGATGGTAACGCAGGTCTTTTCGTCACCGGGGAATTCTGATATATTATTAAAGGTCTTCAAATCTAATTACTTTCCGTTGTATTGGTTCATCGTGTTCGCAAGGCCCTGGAGAGCAAAGGAATCTATTATCTCAGCGCACTTTTCCAGCCGCTCAGGCAGGCGTTCGCTTTCTTTTTCACTCCATTCACTAAGCACATGATTTATCTGCTGACCCGTTGGATATTCTGCGCCTATGCCAAATCGCAATCGGGCATATTTGCTTGTCCCTAATTGTTCATTGATGTCCTTTAGCCCGTTATGACCGCCATCACTTCCCTTTGGCTTTAATCTTAAGGTGCCGAACGGGATGTTCAGGTCGTCTGTGATAATGAGCAATTGCGACAAAGCTAACTTTTCCTTGTTCATCCAATACCTTACCGCCTTTCCACTATTGTTCATAAGCGTGGAAGGCTTGATAAAGGTAAATTGACGGCCTTTCAAGTTGTTTTTGGCCATGGCGGCATAGCGCTTATCTTCAAAATAGAAACCCTTCTCCTGCGCATAGCGGTCAAGTACATTAAAACCAACATTATGTCTCGTCCGGGCATAATCTGGGCCGATGTTCCCTAAACCTACCACTAAGAACTTTTTCATAGACGTGTCCCTATTAATATCTCCCTAATCAAGGTTTGTAAAAATAAAAAAAGCATCTCTAATGGAAGAGATGCTTTGCCGTTAGTTTTTTGAAAAAAACTATTCTTCTTTGCTTTCGTCTTCTTCACCGCCTTCAGCATCACCTTCAGCGTCTCCTTCTTCGCCTTCTTCTCCTTCTTCATCTTCATCTTCATCATCTTCAAGAAGTTCAAGGTCACGTGCCGCAGTTACCTGACAGATAAGTTCATCATCATCATGTAGCACTTCATAATCATCGCTCTTCACATCTTCCGCATAAAGATTATCGCCTATTTTCAGGGGAGCAACTTTAGCGGCGATATAGTCCGGCAGTTCAGATGCTAAGCCTTTTAAGGTCATACGTCTCATATTAAACCTAAGTACACCTCCGTTTTTCACGCCCTTAGGTGTTCCTTCCGGATGAACTGGAATCTCCATGGAGATTTCCTGACCTTCTTCAAATTCATAGAAGTCCATGTGGAGTATCTGATCAGTGACGGGATGGAACTGAATGTCCTGTAATATGGCGTTAGTACTTCTCCCGTCGTCAAGTACGATCTTTACCGTATGAACGTCGGGCGTATAAATGAGGTCTTTAAATGCGATTTCATCTGCTGAAAAGTGAAATGCCTCGTTCCCTCCGTATAGTACGCAAGGGACCTTTCCAGCATTACGTAAGGCTTTTGTTGCTTTCTTGCCCACGCTTTCTCTTTGGGATCCGTTGATCGTAATTGATTTCATAGTTGATTATTTGATTTACATTAAGAATTTAGAGCTGATGGATTTGTTATAGTGAACTGCCTTCATCACATCAGCGAACAAATGAGCGCAGCTCAATACTTTTATCTTTTCGCTTTCCTTACGAAGGGGAATGCTATCGGTTACGATTAGCTCTTCTAGTTTAGAGTTTTCTATCTTCTCATAGGCATCGCCTGATAATACTGGATGCGTACAAATGGCTCTCACGGTTTTTGCGCCTTTGTCCATCATAAGATTAGCGGCATGAGTGAGCGTTCCGGCAGTATCTACCAGATCATCTGCTAGCACTACGTGTCTGCCTTCCACCTCGCCGATCAATTGCATGCTGGCAATTTTATTGGCCTTTGCCCTCTGCTTGTAGCATATCACCACATCGGAACCCAGGTATTTTGCATAAGCGTGGGCTCGCTTAGAACCTCCCATGTCCGGTGATGCTATGGTAACATCTCCCAAACCGAGGTTTCTCAGGTAAGGCAGGAATATCGTGGATGCATAAAGATGGTCTACTGGTTTTTCAAAGAAACCCTGGATTTGATCGGCATGGAGGTCCATGGTGATGATACGGGTAGCTCCGGCAGTTTCAAGCATCTTGGCCACCATCTTAGCGGCGATGGGAACGCGCGGCTTGTCCTTCCTGTCCTGTCGTGCCCAACCAAAGTAAGGCATCACCGCCGTAATATGACGGGCCGAGGAACGCTTGGCGGCATCCAGCATCAGGAGCATTTCCATCAGGTTATCACTGCTGGGATGGGTGGAACCTATCAAGAACACGCGCGAACCTCTTACGGACTCTTCAAATGAGGGCTGGAACTCGCCATCGCTAAAATGAGCGGTATTGACCTGACCTATGGGTATTCCGTAAGCTTCGGCAATGGCCTTTCCCAGTTCATAGCTCTGGGAGCAGGCGAATATCTTGGCGAGTTTAACGACTTCAGACATAATTTTAAATGCTCATTTTAAAAGATTTGCAAATTTATTAATTTAATTTGAGTGGACGAGCTTTCTGCTTTTCTTTTTGTGGGAATGGGGCTAGATCTAAAACGTTGTATTTCACAAATAATCTTATAACACGAACTCCCAGTGACACCGCTAAGCGAGGGACTTAGCCGATACCAGGCACAGTAATCGTTACGAGAAGCGAGCTGTTAGATCTATTATGTTTAGTAATTCCACCACAGGATTTAACCCTCTGGTAATGCTCTACTCTTGTTTCCGCCAGTTCTCTTCAATGGTATCGCCCGCTTCTTCATAAATAAAGGTCAGGACATCGGCATTTACCTGAAAAGCATATTCTAGATTTTCATCAGCATGGATAAACTCTAGCTTGTTAGCATCAAGTTTGAGCGTAAACGTTCCCTGGGTTTCATAACCTACGCCATTAGCCACGAACACACCGCTAAGGTCGTCTTTCACCTCATCCGTTCGTAGGTTGAGGATGTCACAGCATTCCACGGCGGCATCGGTAATTCCGTTGATGGAACGAACCTCTAGTTGCCATTCGCCCAAAATGTCATATTGTTCCAGTTGATCAGATCGTTGTCCTTCTTGCCCAGTATCGTTATCCGAACAGCTTGTGATCAACAATGAACCGGCCAGGAAAAAAAGCAAAGAAAGGTGAAAATGTCTCATAATGATATATATTTCATCAAATATAGTTCATCTATTTATAACGACCTATCGACCAGAATAAAATAAAGGTTAACTTTTGATTTGAGGATGATCGTATAGAACACCTACCGCAGCTTAGCTCTCTTATAGTTCATGATGACGATGGCGGTCAGGATACAAACAATACCGATCCATTTGATGAGGTTTTGCTCTTCCCCCAATATCAGGTAGCCTATGAAAACAGCCACGGGAAGTTCTAAGGAAGAAACGATAGCTCCCAGCCCAACGCTTACCTTAGGCATGCCCGTAGTAAAGAACAAAGGCGGTAAGATAGTACCGAACACGGCCAGGACTGGACCCCAGAGCATGAACACCTCGTAATTGAAGTCCGTGAAAAGTTCCCGGGAGGCATACGTGCTGACTACGATCAATCCGCCTAATAGCATCCATTTTGAACGTGTAACGGACGTGAAGTTTAGTGCAACGTTATTAGAGGTAAAGAGCGTAACCGTAAAAGAAAGGGCGGCCAAAAGTCCAAAACCGATGCCTCGCAGATCAAAGGTCTGATTTTGTTGCCAAACATCAGAGGCTAGCATGGTTCCAATGAGGACCACGAGGATAGCAATGGACTTTCGTCGGGTAAGTGGTACTTTGTTAATGACAAGGTCGACCAGGGCGCTGATCCATACGCTTTGCATCAGTAAAACAATACCCAGGGAGACCGTAATATATCTGACGGCCGTATAATAAAAGATACTGGTCGCGCCTATGGAAAATCCTGCCAGTACCAGCCATAGTCTTTTTTTGTTGAGCTGTGTACGGTTAAGGTCTACCATGGAGCGTTTGTTGTAAAAGGAATTGATGACCAGAAAACCCAGAAAACCGATCAATAATTGACTAAAGGTGATTTCTACAGTAGTAAAACCAGCCTTATAGGATAGTTTGACGAAAGAAGTAAGCGTGCCATAGCAGGAAGCGGCCAGGGCGACCAGAATGCTGCCTTTCACTAATTGATTCATTTACTTGAGTTTACCGCTAAGTTTAAGAAAGGTCTTCTTAGGGTTCTTCCCTTCGTAGAGTATTTTGTAGACCGCATTGATGATGGGGGTCTTGACTTGATTTTTAGATTGCTCTTTATTGATCGTGTAGGCACTTTTAGCCGCATAGTAACCTTCCGCGATCATATTGAGCTCTGACTTGGCACTGTTTACGGTATAACCTTTCCCTATCATATTCCCGAAGGTCCGGTTTCTACTGAACAGGGAATATCCTGTGACCAGAAGGTCGCCCAGATAGGCCGAATCATTGATGTTCCGCTTCATCTTGTAGCGTTTTTTTATAAAGCGTTTCATCTCCTTGATGGCATTGCTCATCAGCACGCTTTGATAATTATCGCCATATCCCAGTCCATGCGCTATACCTGCAGCCAGAGCATAGATGTTCTTGAGCACGGCGGCATATTCTGTCCCAATGACATCTTCGCTCACATTAGTTATTATATACTTGGTCTTGAGCTGCTGTGCCATATATTCCGCATATTCCTGAGTAGCACTGGCAATAGTCAGGAAGGAAAGCCTTTCTAAGGCGACCTCTTCTGCATGACAAGGTCCGGTGATTACGCCGAAATGCGCTATGGGCACCTTATAATGTTGCATGAGATGTTCGCCCACCAGTAGGAAACTTTCCGGGATGATACCTTTCACGGCGGAGAAGATGATCTTATCGTTCAGGTCTTCCTCTATCCTCTGTAGCTCGGATTCCAGGAATGCCGATGGCGTTACTAATATCAGATATGTAGCGTTCCGTACCACTTCATTTATATCATTACTGATGTTCATCTTGTCTACCTTAAGGCTCACGTCGGTCAGGTATCTGGGATTATGTTGTTCTTCGATAAGGGATCGTGCGGTCTCCTCACTTCTAAAATACCAGTAAATGGGGGTTTTGTTCTCACTGAGGAGCTTGACCAGGGCGGTCGCCCAACTTCCACTTCCTATGATACCGATGCTTGGGTTATTTTTTATCATACTTTTTTCGATGTGCTTTTTGTTGTGCGTCGATCACCGCGACTGCCGTCATGTTGACCATTTCATCTACGTTAGCACCCAACTGGAAGACATGGGCAGGAAGATCCAGCCCCAATAATATCGGACCGATGGAATCCGCAGAGTTGAGTTCCTTGAGCAACTTATAGGTAGAGTTCGCAGCGTCCAGATTCGGATAGATCAATGTGTTCACTCGTTTATTCTCCAGTTTAGAGAACGGGAACTTGGCGTGGCGCATTTTCTTGTTCAAGGCAAAATCCACCTGTAGCTCACCGTCCACGCAGATATCCGGATGATGTTCATGAAGAAGCTTTACCGCTTCCTTCACCTTGGTCGCGGATGGATTCTTAGAGGCACCAAAGTTCGTATAAGAAACCATGGCCACATTCGGTTCCAGACCGAACATGCTTACTGCGAAAGAGGTCATCTGGGCGATCTGAGCCAGTTGGGTAGCATCAGGGTCCACATTGATGGAAGTATCGCTGATGAATATCGGTCCTTTTTTGGTGTTCATCAAGTTCGTGGCCGCCACGATCTTTGCCCTGGGTTCTTTACCGATGATCTCCAGAACGGGTTTTAATACGGCGGGGTAAGCCCTGGAATAACCGGATAACATAGCGTCTGCATCACCGGCAACCACCATCATCGCCGCATAGTAATTGCGCTCCCGCATTAACTTTTCCGCGTCATAGAGCGTGATTCCTTTGCGTTTGCGCCTTTCCCAAAGTTCATGCGCATACCTTTTGAGCTGGTCTTGTTGTTCATCATCCTTCGGGTCGATGATGGTCACCTTATCCTTATCAAAATCAATGGTTTCCATTAATTCTAATATCACTTCTTTCCTGCCCAGGAGCAATGGTCTTGCCATTTCCTCTTCGCAGGCCACTTGAGCTGCTTTCAGGACGTCCAGATGATCAGCCTCGGCATAGGCGACGCGCTTGGGATCGGACTTGGCTCGTCGGGTCAAAAGTCGGGTGATCTTATCTTCATTCCCTATTCGGTCAAGCAGTTGACCTTTATAAACTTCCCAATCGGTGATATGCTTTCGAGCTACGCCAGAATCCATCGCGGCTTTTGCCACAGCAGGAGGCACTTCTTCTATCAATCGTGGATCGAAGGGTTTGGGGATGATATAGTTCTTGCCAAAGCTCAATTTAGTCAATCCATAAGCGATGTTCACTTGTTCAGGTACGGGCTTCTTAGCGAGTCCAGCCAATGCTTTGACAGCTGCCATCTTCATTTCCTCATTGATCTGCGATGCGCGGACATCCAGCGCACCCCTGAAGATAAAAGGGAAGCCCAATACGTTATTGACCTGGTTCGGGAAGTCCGATCTTCCAGTGGCCATGATCACATCATCGCGAGTCATCATCGCCAGGTCATAATCTATTTCCGGTTCCGGATTGGCCATGGCGAAGACGATGGGACTGTCTGCCATGCTTTTAAGCATTTCAGCGGATACGAGCTTGCCCACGGATAAACCTACGAACACATCCGCACCTTGCATGGCATCCGCTAATGAGTTGACCTCCCTGTCCGTGGCAAATGGAGCTTGCTGTTCAGTCAATTTCTCCTGGCCTTTTTTAAGCGGTCCCTTACTGTTGAGCATGATGATGTTCTCCGCTTTTGCCCCTAACAAGCAATAGAGCTTTGTACAGGAAATAGCGGCCGACCCCGCACCGGAGACCACGATATTTACTTCCTCGATGGGTTTATCGGCTAGTTCCAGAGCGTTCAGCAAAGCGGCGGCGGAGATAATGGCCGTTCCGTGCTGATCATCGTGCATTACCGGGATGTCCAATTCTTCTTTGAGCCTGGATTCTATCTCGAAGGCTTCCGGTGCTTTAATGTCTTCCAGGTTGATCCCACCAAAGGTCGGTGCGATATTCTTTACGGTTTCAATGAACTTATCCGGGTTGTTCTGGTCCACTTCGATATCGAAAACATCCACACCAGCAAAGATCTTGAACAGCAGTGCCTTTCCTTCCATCACAGGCTTGGAAGCATCCGCTCCTATATCGCCTAAACCCAGAACGGCAGTGCCATTGGATATTACCGCCACGAGGTTTTGTTTGTTCGTATAATCATACACCTTGTACGGATCCTCGGCGATCGCATTACAGGGTTCTGCCACGCCTGGAGAATAGGCTAATCCCAAATCACGCTGGGTAGCATGCTTCTTAGTAGGCACGACCTCGATCTTCCCGGGTTGGGGATATTTATGATATTCAAGTGCCTTATCTGCTGCGTTTTTCTTTTCCTGGTCCATAAGAAATTAATGAGGTTCAAAAGTAAGTTTTTTTTAGATGCTTGCATATATGGTTCCTTATAAGGTCTAGCAACTATTTTAGGCTGCACATGACGGTCATGACGTTTTTATGCTTTGTATCTCCCGATAAAGAATAATTCGTATCTGGATAATATTATCAGAACTCCTATAATCTGAGCCATAAAAAGCAACACATCTTTTAAAGTACTCAGGATTTATTGATTCAAGGATGAATTAATTATCGTTTTCATCTATATAGGTTCTGTCATTAGTGATTTAAGTTTATCGGGCATATTAGATTTGAGGTCCAATATATCTATCTTACACGACCTATTATTTATGTACTTTTGTAGAAAAGGGCATTGATGCTTGGATTCTCAAATCCTTAGCGGTGAATATAATTGACGGCAGAAATCAGTAAACTATTCGGATGACATAGAACTTGCAGAGGTTTTGACGTGTATTGTTTTCGTTAAGCAAATCCCTAAGTGAAGAAAATTAAATGAAATATCATAAACTCATAGTAGCGGACCAGCTTAAGCGGGAAGAGGTCCAGGTCGTTAATGATAAGGTCATGGGCGGTAGCTCCAGGGCTCAGGTGGAGTCTCATCATGAAGGTATCCGCTTTTACGGGCAAGTGAGCCTGGCCAATAATGGCGGATTCGCCTCTTTCAGGATCCCTCTCCAACTCAGGAATATCAGCGCATTCTCTGCATTTTTGATCAAGCTAGAAGGCGACGGGAAAACCTACCAGTTCAGGGTACAGGAACATCAACAGCAAAGACATGCTTATGTGGCCGATATAAATACAACAGGACAACTTCAGGAGATCAAAATAAGTTTTGATGAATTAAAACCCCGTTTTAGAGGGAATCGCTTAGACCTTCCCTGTTTTAACGGGCAAACCCTATCCAGGCTAGGTTTGATGATCCTACCGGGAAAGGAATTGGAATTCAACTTAATCTTTAAAGAAGTCTGCTTGATCTAAATGATCCGCAGGGTCCCAGAAATGCATTTTAAAGTCCTTCACCTTATCATCCACTACACTAATGTTTTCCGCCTCTAATAGTCGCTGCATGGCATCTGAGGTGGAAAAATGATGTTTGCCAGTAAGCACGCCATTCCTGTTAACTACCCTATGCGCCGGAACATCCTCCAGCTGGTGCGATGCATTCATGGCATACCCTACCACGCGGGAACTCCCGGCAGCTCCAAGAAAACGGGCGATCGCTCCATAACTTGTCACTCTACCTTCTGGTATCAGGCGTACCACGGCATAAACCCTGCTGTAAAAATCCGATCTGTTGCTCATAACACGTATATCCTAAAAAGGGTGATGATGACTAGTAGCATCATCAAAAAGGCCATGAAATAATTTGAATACCTGGCAAAGGTCTTTGTCCTTTTCTCGATCCTTACGAACGAGATGACGTACAGGTATAATGTAGTAAGTGTTCCCAAAGCGGCTCCAGTAGAAAATACGAGCACACTAAACCAGGAATAGTCCACGTTGCCCTTGGCATTGAAAATGGAGCTGATGACCACGAAAAAAGGAATGGGAAAGACATTGAGCAAAGCAATGCCCATTCCCCGAAGAAAACTTCTTCCACCAGTCTTCTTCTCGATCTTGATCCTTTCTTTCTGGCGGTTAGCGATGATGAAGAAATAGACCATCATCAATACCAGGATGACCAGACCAGTCCTTAACAGCATCTTGTGTACATAGGGATGATCAAAGATATATTTAGCCATAAGTATGGCCGTCATCGCCTGGAAGAAGACCACCAGCGAGGCACCGAATGACATGATCATCCCATGTCGCCTGGACTTCCTCACGCAGGTCTTGGCCACAGACATATTGACCAGCCCCGGCGGTATGACTCCGCCAAGTGCAGCAAAATAGACCAGCAAGAATAGTTTTATCTCATGCAAAACTTAATCCAATTTGAACTTTAAATAGGTTATGGGTTTTTTTTCTGCCAGGAACTGTTTCTCATAGAATGTTTGGATCTCCGTAAGTGGTCCCTTGAGGTCGTGATTCTTATAAATGTCCTGATGCGCATAGGTCACCTCCTTCCCCAGTCCGGTCAACAGACCTTGTGTATATCCGAACATAAATTCGCTGTCCGTTTTTAAATGTAAAGTTCCGTTCTCTTTTAATATCCGCTTATATCTGTTGAGGAAAACAGCATTGGTTAATCGATGTTTTTCCCGCTTGGGCTTGATCTGTGGGTCAGGGAAAGTAATCCATATCTCATCCACTTCACCCTTAGCGAAGATATGTTCTATAAGCTCGATCTGAGACCTTACGAAAGCGACATTGTTCAGCCGTTTTTCTAATGCAGTTTTCGCACCACGCCAGAAACGCGCTCCTTTGATATCCAAACCAACGAAATTGTTTTCCGGGAAACGTTGCGCCAGTCCTACGGAATATTCGCCTTTGCCACAGCCAAGCTCAGCAACAATTGGCCGATCGTTGCAGAAGAAAGCTTCACTCCATTTCCCTTTATAGGGGAATTCGTCCGCTATGAGCTTTTCCCGTGAAGGTTGTATCACATTGGAAAAACTATCGTTTTCCCTGAATCTTTTGAGCTTGTTCTTGCTTCCCATTTCCAGATATTACTTAAAGCGGGTAAAATTACTTATTTTTAACGGCTTAGAAAATCAAGATCTTCCATGCCAAAGGGTAAAGTACTCGTCGCGGTCTTAAATTGGGGTTTAGGCCATGCTACAAGATGCATACCTGTCATCAGATCGTTGCAACAACAAAACTTCCAGCCGGTCATCGCCTCGGACGGTAAAGCACTTTCATTGTTAAAAAACGAATTCCCTGAACTTGTTTCCTACGAATTAAAGCCCCTTCATATAACCTATGGATCGCGATCTGCATTCAATTTCCCTTATTTGATGGTGAAATCTCTTTTCTGGAACGTTCAATTGAAAAAAGATGCTGCCCTTGTTCATTCTATACACAAAATGAAGGTCTTACAGGCATCATTTCAGATGGACGTCCTTACGCGTATCACAGGGATGTACCTTCTGCTTACATAACGCATCAGCTTCAGGTAAAGAGCAGTATTTTCAGTGAACTATCGACCGTCATACATCGTCAACTCATCAGAAGATTTGATGAGTGCTGGGTACCTGACAATGCCCCGCCGCATAATATTTGTGACCCTATGAGCCAATGGAAAAATGCGGATATTGCTCTAAGATATATCGGCTTCCCTAGCGATCTTACTGTTCAAAAAAGAACCAGCGAATATGATCATGCTGCTATTATTGTCGGAGCAGAGCCAGAGCGCACGACATTTGAAAAAAGGCTCATCGCTTGTTTTCGTGAGCTTGCGGGAAAGAACATCATCCTGGCCGGAAGTAAGGAAAGGTCATCAGAGAAAATTTTTGATAACCTTGAACTAATTGGGATGGCGAGTAGGGCTGAAGTTGAGCAGGTAATTAGCCAGAGTGATACACTAGTCTTACGCGGTGGTTACTCCACGATAATGGACCTAACAAAATTGCAAAGGACAGCCTTGCTCGTGCCAACTCCAGGTCAGACCGAGCAATTATATCTGGCGAAGCTACTTAAGCGACATCATTATTTTGATCGAGTATCGCAAGTTTAATTATCGGCAGAAAGAATACGGCAGTTCAGTAAAAGAAAGTATCGATCAAATAACGTTGCTTTCGCCGGGCTTGATCTTTGTGAAGTTTTCAGCCTTTTCGAGCGTAAAAGAGAATTCGCTGCCTTCGCCTAATTGACTTTCTACGGAGATTCTTTCTTTGTGAGCTTCTATGATATGTTTTACGATGGAAAGTCCTAAGCCGGAACCGCCTTCTTTTCGGGAACCGCTCTTATCAACACGATAGAACCTTTCGAACAATCTATTGATATTTCCCGGGGCAATGCCTATCCCGTTATCACTGACCTTGATAAGCAGCTTTTCCTTGTTCAGTTCTTCCAGGCTGACCACGGTGGCACCTTCCTTCTTGCCATATTTGATGGAGTTGACAATAAGATTGGTTAGCAGCTGCTGGACCTTTTCTTTGTCGGCATGAACCCAAACCGGATCCGGATAAAAACTATCGAAGGTGAGCGTAATATCCCTTTTTGCTGCCTTCATTTCCAGGAGGTCAAATACGTTCTGTATGATCTCGTGTATGTCAAAGTCCTGTTTGTTCAGGGTCAGGTCACCGCTTTCCAGTTTTGTGATCATGTCCAGGTCACGTACGATATAGATCAAACGGTCTACGCCCTTACTGGCACGGTTCAGGTATTTATCCCTTACTTTCTTGTCTTTTATAGCGCCATCCAATAAGGTAAGAATATAGCCCTGGACGGTAAAAAGCGGCGTTTTCAACTCGTGAGAAACGTTACCCATGAACTCTTTCCGGTAGTTCTCACGATCCTTGAGGGTGTCTATCTCTAACTTTTTGTTCTTGGCAAACCTTTCCACTTCTTCCTGAAGGGTTGACATGTCCGTTGTAACATTATCTCTATGAACTGTTGATGCGTCCAGCAGGGAAACCCTGTCGTAAATAGATTTTACCCGGCGATAGATAAAGTGCTCTACCCGCTGCTGGATGATAAAGAAACTGATGAGATAACTACTGACGAATCCTATGGCGATGACCCACCAGGTGATGTCTTGAGCGAGATAAAGCATGATGACCAGGACGACCGTAAAGAACAAACTGATCAGCAATGAAGTCTTGTAAGCGAACTTATAGGTTTTTTTGATCTTCTTGTTCGTCATTTGCTTACAAACTTATACCCTACACCTTTGACGGTCTTAAAATGTTCGCTTCCTATTTTTTCCCTTAGCTTTCTAACGTGGACGTCTATGGTCCTCCCGCCTACCACGACCTCGTTCCCCCAAACCGTGTTGAGAATGTCTTCTCTTTTAAACACCTTGGCCGGTTCTGAAGTAAGGAGAGAAAGTAGCTCGAACTCCTTGCGAGGTAACGGAATCTCTTTGTTCTTTAAGGTCACTTTATACTCATCTTTATTGATGGTCAATTCGCCTACTTTGTAGATGTTCTTGTCCTCGCTCGCATTTAGAAACCTTCTAAGCAGAGCTTTGACCTTTGAGGATAACACCTTAGGCTTGATGGGCTTAGTAATATAATCATCTGCTCCCGCTTCAAAGCCGGCCACCTGGGAATAATCCTCACCTCGGGCGGTCAGGAAAGCAATAACGGTCTCATCCAGACCTTTTAGTTCTCTGATCTTCTCACAGGCTTCTATGCCGTCCATTTCCGGCATCATAACATCGAGCAGGATCAGATGTGGCTTTTTCTTTTTAGCTTTTTCTACGGCTTCAATACCGTCGCTGGCAGTAAATACTTTATATTCTTCGTTGGACAAATTGTACTTGACTATCTCTACAATATCGGGATCATCATCAACGACCAGAATAGAAATGTTCTTCTTTTTCATAAGTGAAAGTATTTGTGCAAAAATAAAGATAAACTTAATCTACTCAGGTTAAGTAATATTTATTTAAAATCATCAATATTAGGTAAATGTAATCTTAAAATCAGAAAGATGTTACCTGTATGTTAACCAATTTAAATTATCATTAAATTTAACTTGCACAAAAACAGCATTTTAAATTTATGTGACAGGATAATGGTTTACACAGACTTAACCTTATTTAATATTTAGCTAAGCTATAAAAGATGTTGCTCAACGTTATTTGCAACAAATTAAAAACTAAAATTATTTAACTATGAAAAAATTGAATTCAAACATTCTAATGACCTTAGCTTTTATCTTGAGCTTGGGTGCGATTACTACTAGCTGTAGTGATGATGACGATGGTGGTACGACAGCTGGACCTAACGACCCAGTTGATGAAAACATCGTCAACGTAACAGGAGCGATCACCTCCAATGAGACCTGGACACCAGACAACATCTATGTCCTTAACCAAAAAGTTGTTGTAGAAGATGGTGTTACTTTAACCATCGACCCGGGAACGATCATTAAAGGGTCATCTGGCTCAGGATCACTAGCATCTGCTCTTATTGTAGCTCGTGGTGGTAAAATAGAAGCTGTTGGAACACCAAGTGAGCCTATTATTTTCACTTCTGAAGAAGATAATATCGCCATAGGAGAAACCGCCGGTACTAACTTAAACCAAAATAACAGAGGTCTGTGGGGCGGCGTTTTAATTTTAGGTAAAGCACCATGTTCTTTTGAGGGTGATGTTGATGAATTACAAATTGAAGGTATTCCGGCATCTGATACATTTGGTTTATATGGCGGTAATGACCCGGCTGATGATTCCGGTAGTTTCCAGTACGTATCTATTCGTCATGGCGGCGCTTTAATAGGTGAAGGAAACGAGATCAACGGCTTGACCATGGGTGGCGTTGGTACAGGTACTACAATAGACCACGTTGAAGTTGTTGCTAATCTTGATGATGCTTTTGAATGGTTTGGCGGTACGGTTAATTCTTCAAATTTATTTGTTTGGGCTCAAGGTGATGATGCCTTTGACATCGATCAGTCATACAGCGGAACTATTGACAATGCAATGGCTTTTTTAGGCGATGTATCTGACCACGGTTTTGAAATTGATGGTCCAGAGGGAACATTCCAGGATGAGTTCACGTTAACTAATGCTACTTTAGTAGGCAACATGGACACAGACGGAGGTGAATTTACTGATTTCCGTTCTGGCGCAAGAGGAATGGTTGAAAATGTATATGCGTATAACTTTAAATCATCGTCTGACATTGAAATAGATGATGAGACATCTGCAAACAACTATAATAGCGGTGACCTTAGCTTAGCTAATTGGGAAATTGTTCTTCCTAGTGGTGTTAGCAACGTAGGTGCTGTGTTTAATAACACAACAAGTGTTAATACACCAGGTTTTGGTTCTGAAGGAACAGCTGTTACTGAAGGTAGCCAAACCGTAGGTGCCAATACATCTGAATTTGCCTGGACTTATGCTAACAATGTTGCCGACTTAGGATTTTAATCTTGATTTTTAGAATCATATATAATTAGCCCTTAAAATATCAATTGCTCATCAATTATTTTGATGGGCAATTGTTTTAAAACTCAAATAAAAAATGCAAAGAAAGATCACTAAAATTTTATTTATTCTATCATTCGGTCTGTGTAGTTATTTAACTCATGCCCAAAATGGATACATCTCAGGGAAGTTAAATGACGGCGAGCTTAATGATGTACTGCCATTTGCAGAAGTTACCATTAAAGGAACTACCAAAGGTTCTTCTACCGACTTCGAAGGTAAATATAGCATTGAGATAAAACCTGGTGTTTATACTGTGGTATTTTCATTTGTAGGATATGAAACTAAAGAAATTACCGGTGTTGAAGTGAAAAGCGATAAAGAAACTATCGTTAATACAACACTGAATCAGGCTGCAGGGCAATTAGATGAGGTAGTGATTACCACTACTGCCAGCAATAACACAGAGCAATCTGTTTTAAATCTTCAAAAAAATTCAGTTTCTCAAGTAGATGGTCTTTCTATAGAAAGCATCAAAAAATCTGGCGCAGGAAATGTAGCCAGTGCGGTTAAAAACGTCCCCGGTGTTTCAGTTCAGGGTGGTAAATACGTTTATGTTAGAGGTTTAGGTGATCGATATACAAAAACAATATTAAATGGTGTTGATATTCCAGGCTTAGATCCTGATAAAAACACGATACAAATGGATCTTTTCCCAACCAATATACTTGAAAATGTAGTGGTTGTTAAGTCGGCATCAGCTACTTACCCAGCAGATTTTACAGGTGGTATCGTCAATATACAAACTAAAGATTTTCCGGCTAAACCATCATATAGTCTCTCTTTAGGAACCGGTGTAAATCCTGACATGCACTTTCAAGACAATTATTTAGCCTACGATGGCGGTGATACTGATTTTTTAGGTTTTGATGATGGCACGCGTGACCTTCCACTAAGTAGATCAACGGTCATACCAGGTACGTTTGAAGAATTTCCAAACCAGGAAGTTCATCCGCTCACAGAATTAACCGGTAGATTTGAGAAACAACTTACTCCACAACAACAAACCAGCAATCCTAATTTCAATTTTAATTTTACAGCGGGAAATCAATTTGATATAGGTGATGACCAATTAGGTTATCAATTCTCGCTGTCTTATAAAAATGAGACCATCTTTTATGAGAATAGGCAAGATGGCAACTATATCAAAAATCAAAATGATAATTCAGTCTTAGAACTTAATGCCAATAGAATCACAACTGGTTCTGAAGGAATCAACAACATTATATTAAATGGCTTAGCCGGCTTAGTTTACAAAAGAGAAAACTCGAAATACAAGCTTAATTTACTGCATATTCAGAATGGAGAATCTTCTGCAGGCTTATATAACCAAATACTAGCAGAAGGTGCAGGAGGAACCGGATTTGCTGACCTTAGGAAAGACGCGCTCCTTTATACACAACGTTCTATCTCCAATCTTCTATTAAGCGGAAAGCATAATTTTGAAAATCGCTGGGAGTTAGAATGGAAAGTTTCACCTTCATTAGCTAACAATGATGATAAAGATCACAGAGTTACCATATTACAAGAAAATCAGGAAGGTCAGTTAAGTGTTAGACCTAACACAGCCGGTTTTCCTATCAGAATTTGGCGTAGTTTAGAAGAAGTAGACTACATTTCTAAAGCAGATGTCGAGAAAAAGACAGATATATTAGACCGGCCAGCTAATATCAAATTTGGTGGTAATGTTGCTTTAAAGAATAGAGAATACGCCATTGATGATTATAGATTTGATAGAGTGAATCGATCAGTTCCTAACAATGACCCTAATACATTACTGCAACCACAAAATATATGGAACCCAGAAGAAGATGAAGGAACTATACTTTTATTTGGTGATCAGTTTGAGCCTTCTAATGCATATGAAGGTGAGCAGAGAACGTTTGCCGGTTATGGTCAAATAGATTTTGTGCCATTCGAAAAATTTAAAACGGTGATCGGGTTAAGGTTTGAGAAATTTGAATCCTATTATACCGGGCAAAGTCAGGGATCATTAAATGACCCTAATACGCAAGTGTTTGACAATGATCTCATTTTAGACAAAGCTGATCTGTTCCCATCTGCTAATCTTATTTATGAACTAACAGAACAATCAAATTTCAGAGCCTCCTATTCGAGAACAACAGCCAGACCTTCATTTAAAGAGGCTTCATTTGTTCAGATATTCGATCCTATTGCTAACCGTACGTTCATAGGTAACATAGACCTGCAACCTACTTATGTTAATAATTTTGATCTTCGCTATGAATTTTTTGCTGGAGAAGGTGAGATGTTAGCTGCGAGTGTTTTCTATAAGGACTTTACAGACCCTATTGAGCTTACCTTTTTTGAAGCAGCGCCTAGTCAGTTAACGCCAAGAAATCTTGGTAACGCTGAGGTATATGGAATCGAAGTGGAATTCAGGAAAAAACTGGGTTTCCTTCTTGAAAGTCTTGATGACCTAAAGTTCAACTTTAACGCATCTGTTATAGAATCTTCATTAACTATGTTCGAAGCTGAATTCAACAGACGTCAATTAGCTGCTCGGGATGGACAAACAATTGATAGAGAGCGAGAACTCCAAGGACAATCACCCTATTTGATCAATGCCGGGCTTGACTATTCTAATGATGATCTGGGCTTACAAACAGGGTTCTTTTACAATGTACAGGGCGAGACCCTTCAGGTTGTAGGTACCGGTATTGTTCCAGACGTTTTTACCCAGCCGTTTCATAGCTTAAATTTTAAATTTAGAAAGACCTTTGGCAAGAATGAAAGTTCAGCCATAAGCTTCAAGGTGGAAAATATCTTAGATGATAAAAGGGAAAGTTTTTATAATTCTTTTGGCGGCCAGTCTGAAATATTCAGCGTCAGACAGCCATTTAGAACCTTCTCTTTAGGCTACAGTTACAAATTTTAATGATTTCGAAACATTCAAATTCAAATATAACTTAGTTTATTATTATCTTAGCAAAAAATTAATATTATGAAACAATTACTACTTTTATTCACATTATTTATTGGAATTCAAGGTTTTTCACAAACCAATGTTTACCAAGAGAACTTTGAAACGGATGCCAATGGCACGAATTACAACACTTCCATTGCTGAATTTTTAGCTGGAGGAGATGACTATTTTACCAGAACGGACGGTTCTGATCTGGCCGGTTCTGTTCAGATAAATGGTACTGAAGGCTCATTCTTTTTTGGCGCACAAGACATAGACGGAGAAGGTGCAACTTTACCGGTAACTTTATCTACTGCTCAAATCGATGTGACCGGTTTAAGTAATTTGGATCTGGCGGTATTATTAGCAGAAGACTCGGAACTACCCGACCTGGATTGGGATAATGACGATTATGTACACTTCACTTATACCCTGGATAGTGGTGCTCCGCAAAATTTACTTTGGATAGAATCCAATGAACTCATAGCTGATGGCAATACTAATGATGAAGCCTCAATCGATACCGATTTTGACGGTGTTGGCGATGGTCAAGTATTAACAGATGCGCTGACTGAGTTTAGTGCTGGCTTTGACGTATCTGGTGCTACAACCTTAGAAATCCAGGTTGAATTTCAACTGGATTCCGGAGATGAAGATATCGCCATGGACAACTTACGCGTTGTAGACGGTTTTACGGCAACACCAAGTCTTACCGTCCAAAATCCCTCAGATGGAGAAACATTTCCGCCAGGAACCACTCAGGTAGATGTAGAATTTACTACTGCGAATACATCTGCCGGCGATCAGGTTAATATTGATGTGAACGGAACTGTCGCACAAGACATAAGTAGCCCATTTGATATTCTTCAGACAACTGATGGCCAAACTTATAATGCTACTTTAGATCTAGTCTCCGGCGGTAATGTTGTAGATTCACAGACTATTTCTTTTGATATAGGTACAATAATTTCTGTTGCCAGCATTACAGATTTACGAGCAGATGTGGCTGCTAATGGATTAGGCGGGTTTTATGAAATTACCGGAGCCTCAACATTAACTATGGCTGATGGCTTTAACAACCGAAAATGGTTCCAGGATGGCACACCAACTGGACTTTATGTAGAAGACGGTGATGCTGTCATTCCTAATGATGCTTATGTTATAGGTGATCAAGTAAGTGGACTTAAAGGATTTACACAAGACTCAAATGGTGTTTTAACTTTTGTTCCTACTGAAGATAGTGGATCTGTCACCGGTAATGTAGAAGTTAATCCGTTAATATTAAGCCTTGCAGACTTTAATGCTAATATTGATACTTATGAATCTGTTCTAGTCGGTTTTCAAAATGTAAGTTTTACAAATTCAGATGGCACTATAACTTTTGATACAGGATCGAATTATGAATTTTCAGATGGTAATGAAACAAGCGATATCAGAACTGAGTTCTATGGCGCGGATTATATTGATGATGTCATCCCTACAGGAAATTTAGAAGGTTTAGTAGGTTTAGCTGCAGAATTTAATGGAAATACTCAGATTTATTCAAGAACATCAAATGACATAGATATTACTTTAAGTACGGATGCATTCCAGAACATCGATGTAAACCTTTATCCTAATCCTGTATCGAACGGTGAGATCTTGATCGATAATCAATTGAACGGTGATGTAGAGATAAGCCTTTATACGATGAGTGGAAAAAGAGTGATAAGCCAGGCGTTAGGACGTAATGATAAACTTGATGTTTCCAGTTTAAACTCAGGTGTATATTTGCTTCAGTTGGTAAACGGATCAACTAAGGCAACTGAGAAAATCATAGTTAAATAAATAGGTTTCTAACCCTGAATAATAAAAAGGCTGCCATTGTTTGAATGGCAGCCTTTTTATTTACCGTAATTTTGATATCTATGCAGCTCGAGGACAGAATTTTTACTATTAATGATCATAATGAATTTGAAAGGACAGCTTTAGATGTCTTTAGTTATCAATACGATAGAATAAGTGTTTACAGAGAATTTAGTGACTCCCTGGGAAAGTCTAAAGAAAAGGTGAACTCGCTTACTGAAATTCCTTTCCTTCCCATAGAATTCTTCAGGTCTCACATAATAAGAGATAAGGATGAATTTGATAAAGTATTCCTCAGTAGCGGAACGACAGGTCAGGAAAGAAGTAAACATTATATCAGCGACCTGAAACTTTACGAAAAATCCTTTAATAATGCGTTTTCCCAGTTCTATGGCGACCCTTCAGAATTCCTATTCGCGGCAATTCTTCCTGGTTATATTGACAATCCTGATTCCTCCTTACTTTATATGGCAGATAAGCTAATCCAAAGCTCTAAAAACAAACTTAGTGGCTTCTATAATTTTGATGATGAACATTTAATTACAAAGCTCAAAAATATTCGATCATCTAATTCAAAGAACAAATTGATCATTGGTGTTTCATTTGCACTACTTGATATCGCTGAACAACATTCTATCGACCTTTCGGATTGCATAATAATGGAAACCGGTGGAATGAAAGGAAAACGTAAGGAACTGGTAAGAGAAGAACTGCATGCTATCTTAAAAAGTGCATTCCAGGTAGAAAAGGTACACAGTGAATATGGTATGACGGAGCTCCAGTCCCAGGCCTATGCAAAAGAAGATGGCATCTTTGAAACTCCTTCCACAATGAAGGTTATGATCAGGGATATCTATCAACCCATGTCCTATGTGAGTAATGGAGGTTCTGGTGGAATAAATGTAATCGACCTTAGTAACATCCACTCCCTGTCTTTTTTAGCTACTCAAGACCTTGGAAAAAAACTTTCGAGGGGTCGATTTAAAGTTTTAGGCAGGTTCGATCATTCTGATATAAGAGGATGCAATCTGTTATACAGTTAAACATTTCTTAATTTTTAATTCCCCGTGTAATAATATTAATGTTACTACGTCTTAATTAATTCTAGGATGAAGTTTTTTCATAATAGATTGGTTAGTTAAGCAAAACCCCGATTCTTTCAAATCGGGGTTTTGCATTTTATCAGTAACCTGAGTTCGATTATTATTTTTTCAAATTTTATTGCATAAAAAAAGAAATAGCTTTATATTTAAAGTGTTGAAAGACAAATATATAAAAGCTATTTCTTATGATTAATTATAACAAAATTACGGATATTTTTTGTTTAGTCGATGAATTCATTAATGAATTTACTCCTTTTTTGCAAAAACACAGTTTGGGTAATAAACCCAAAAGACCACCCATCATGA
>Ga0209923_1000029_pt1 | contig 51803 bp, 49 predicted proteins | sample SalPon1_A_H2O_MG_FD_185696 | JGI IMG/M metagenome (GOLD analysis project Ga0209923, IMG submission 185696) | Salt pond water microbial communities from South San Francisco under conditions of wetland restoration - Salt Pond MetaG R1_A_H2O_MG... | ecosystem: Environmental > Aquatic > Non-marine... | reverse complement strand
CTATAAGGAATTCAAAAGAGAAGAATGATGAAATATTTTCGATTATACATTCCTTTTTTATTGATAATGAACCTGGCATTTGCTCAATCCGAGGTTGAAAATGCATTATTATGGAAAGCCTCAAAAGTTGATCAGGAAGCTTATCTTTACGGAACGATACATATCTCATGCAATGCTGAACTTTCTCCAGACGTTGAAAAGGCGTTGAATGATTCTGATGGACTCATACTCGAGATCGATATGTCCGACCCCAGTCTGCAAATGCGGATGATGCAAAAAATGATGTTGCCTAATGGTAAAGATGCATCTGATTTTCTTACCGATGAAGAGCTTGAATCCCTGGAAGAATTCGTGAATGAAAACGTAAAGATGATCCCGGATTTCGCGATGGTAAGCAACATGAAACCGATATTCTTGAGCTCCCTGATAACCCAATCTCTATTAAACTGCAAGAACCAGACCGGTTATGACCAACTTTTACTGCAAAAAGCTCAACAGCAAAATATGCCTATCAGTGGCATGGAAACCATTGACGAGCAAATAAGCGCATTAGACAGCATTCCCCATCAAAAAGTTTATAACGAGATGATCGCATCCATTGAAGAAGATCAACAAGAAGATATTAAAATGCTGGATAAAATGATGCAGTACTATAACAATGCTAACCTTAAAGGTCTAAAAAAGCTTTTTGATGAATCGGATAGCTTCCTCAATGACTTCACGGATATTGCCCTGGACAATAGGAACAAGAAATGGATTCCTGTGATCAGGGAAAAAATGAACGATAAAAAGGTTTTTATCGCATTTGGAGCAGCTCATTTGATCGGGGAGAATGGAGTCGTAGAGTTGTTGAAGGATGAAGGGTATAAGGTTATACCATTGAACTAGTTACCCTCGGGATATTTTGCACTGTAACGTCTTTTCTCATTAAGCGCTTCTAATTGATTGGCTTCTTTTTCTGAAATGACCTTTTTAAAAGAAGGATGCTGTTCAATAGCATATTCCAATTTTTCCACGATAGCATCTAAACTGTCATTATCATGATCAATTTCAAGCGGTTGCTTAATCTGCATGGATTGTAAGATGCCTCTTTTCTTAATATTGATTCCTTTTTTATCAAAAGAACGTCTAAAACCATCAATAACGATAGGAATGACGATTGGTTGATAATGTTTGATAATGTGAGCTGTACCTTTACGTATGGGTTTCCATGGTGTCGTAGTTCCCTGCGGGAATGTGATCACCCAACCATCATTTATAGCCTTCCCTATGTTGCTGATATCGCTGAACTTTACTTTCCTGTTCACATCCTGACCATTGGCCCGCCAAGTCCTGTCTATACTTACAGAACCTGCATAGGCTAAAACCTTGGGTAAGAAACCTCCTTTCATGGTCTCTTTTGCGGCCACGTAATACAAGTTCAATTTTGGGTTCCACAGATATCCCACGTTCTTAATAGAATCTATTCTACCGCTAAGACTTGCATTAAAAACATGGTACATGGCCACAACATCCGCAAAATAAGTTTGATGATTGGAAACGAACAACACTTTCTTATCCGGTAGTTCCTTGATGATCTCCGAACCTTCTATTTGAAGTTGGTTAAAACCTCGATACCTTCTATGCGTTAACGCACCCATGATCCTGATCAACCATTTCTTCAAAAAAAGATAATGTCCAAATGGATTCTTCTTGAATAACCCCATACTTTGATTTGTTTAACAAAAATACTAAAACTTATTCAAGCTTCTTTATCATTCATTACTTGCTCAAATACATCTTTCGTCGCGTATACAAGTCATAGAACTTATCATCCCTAAGACTATCGATAAACATGATGCTTTCTCCGGTGCTCTTCATCTCCGGACCCAGTTCTTTGTTAACATTATGGAACTTATCAAAGGAGAAAACAGGTTTTTTAATAGCATAACCATCCAAATGAGGTTTGAAATCTAGATCTTTTATCTTTTTATCCCCTAACATGATCTTAGTGGCAAAGTTCACGTAAGGTTCACCATAAGCTTTCGCGATAAAAGGAACAGTTCTGGATGCCCTAGGGTTCGCTTCAATGATATACACCTTATCGTTTTTGATGGCAAACTGGATGTTGATCAATCCAACGGTATCTAAAGCTAAAGCGATCTTCCGGGTATGGTCTCTGATCTGTTCCAGGACCAGATCGCCCAAATTAAAGGCAGGCAACAAGGCATGAGAATCACCGGAATGGATACCGCAAGGTTCGATATGCTCCATGATACCCATTATATGAACATCTTCACCATCGCAAAGGGCATCCGCTTCTGCTTCTATGGCTCCATCCAGATAATGATCTAATAGTAATTTATTGTTCGGTATTTTCCTTAAAAGGTCTACGACCTCTGCTTCCAGGTCGTCTTTGTTGATAACGATCTTCATTCCCTGTCCACCTAATACATAAGAAGGTCTCAAGAGTATAGGAAAATCCAGTTCATCGGCGAGCTCGAGTGCTTCATCGGCGGTTTCAGCCGTACCGAACTTAGGGTAAGGGATGTCATTGTCCCTCAATAAAGTGGAGAACCTTCCTCTATCTTCTGCCAGGTCTAAGGAACGATAACTGGTTCCGATAATGGGAATGTTGTAACGATCGAGTTTTTCCGCCAGTTTTAAAGCGGTCTGACCACCTAATTGAACAATGACTCCTTCTGGTTTCTCGTGACGGATGATGTCATAGATATGTTCCCAGAAAACTGGCTCAAAGTAGAGTTTGTCCGCCGTATCAAAATCGGTGGAAACGGTTTCCGGATTACAATTGATCATGATCGTTTCATATCCAGCTTCAGCTGCCGCCATCACCCCATGTACACAGCAATAGTCGAACTCAATTCCCTGACCGATCCTGTTAGGTCCTGACCCCAGAACGATGATCTTCTTCCTGGCTGACACTTTACTCTCATTACTTACGAGCAGGTTACCATCTTTTGTTCTCATCTGTGCTTCAAAAGTAGAGTAGTAGTAGGGTGTTTTTGCTTCAAACTCGGCCGCACAAGTGTCTACAAGTTTGTAAACCCGCTGAATATCCAGTTCTTCCCTTTTCTTATAGACCTGACTTTCTAAGCAACCAAGCATATGGGCGATCTGTCTATCGGCAAAGCCTTTTTGTTTGGCTTCCAGTAGCAATTCTTTTTCCAGGTTGTCTATATTGAACTTCTCTATCTCTTTTTCCAGATAATGCAGCTCTTCGTATTGTTTTAAGAACCAATAATCTATCTTGGTTATATCATGTATCCTTTTAAGCGGTATACCCGCTTGTATAGCATCGTAAATTACGAAAACACGGTCCCAACTTGCATAGGTAAGCTTGCTTAATATTTGATCATAATCGGTATAACCTTTGCCATCAGCTCCTAATCCATTTCTTTTTATTTCCAGAGATTGTGCAGCTTTATGTAATGCTTCCTGGAAGGATCTTCCTATGCCCATTACCTCACCTACCGCTTTCATCTGTAGACCTAAAGTCCTATCAGAACCCTCGAACTTATCGAAGTTCCAGCGCGGTATCTTCACGATCACGTAGTCAAGCGTTGGTTCAAAGTAGGCTGAAGTTGTTTGTGTGATTTGGTTCTTGAGCTCAGTAAGATAATAACCGATGGCCAATTTAGAAGCTACTTTAGCAATGGGATATCCCGTTGCTTTTGATGCTAATGCGGAGGATCGCGAAACCCTTGGGTTTATCTCTACGGCGATGATGTCTTCCTTTTCATCATTACTCACCGCGAACTGTACATTACAGCCACCGGCAAAGTTCCCTATGTTGCGCATCATCCTGATCGCCATGTTCCTCATCTTTTGATAAGCTCTGTCACTTAGGGTCATTGCTGGTGCTATAGTGATGGAATCTCCAGTATGGATGCCCATTGGATCCATGTTCTCTATACTACAAATGATCGCTATGTTATCGTTGGCATCGCGTAGTAGTTCAAGTTCATACTCTTTCCAACCGATCAACGCTTTATCGATCATCACCTCGTGTATAGGAGATGCTTCAAGACCGCGTGTTAAGAGTTCGTTGAAATCCTTTTCATCGTGAACTATGGACGCGCCTGTTCCGCCCAGCGTATAGGATGCTCGGATCACCAATGGAAAACCAAACTCCTGGGCAACTTCCTTGCCTTGAAGGAATGAGGTGACCGTTTTAGAAGGTGCGACAGGAATATCTATCTTTCCCATCAATTTTCTGAATTCTTCACGGTCTTCCGTAATATTGATCGCATCGATATCCACGCCGATCATCCTGACGTTAAAATCGCTCCAGATACCTTTATCATCAGCTTCTATACAAAGGTTTAGGGCGGTTTGACCACCCATGGTAGGTAACACAGCATCTATCTCCGGATGTTTTTTCAGGACCTCAACGATAGATTTGGTCGTTAGGGGTTTAAGGTAAACCTCATCCGCCATGGAAGGATCTGTCATGATGGTCGCTGGATTAGAATTGATGAGTATCGTCTTGATACCATCTTCATTGAGCGATCGGAGCGACTGCGAACCGGAGTAGTCGAACTCACAAGCCTGGCCTATGATGATAGGACCGGAGCCTATGACTAATATGCATTGATAATCTTTAATTCTTGGCATGATCTTTTATTCAAATATAGACATAAAAAAAACGTTATCTAAATGGGATAGATAACGTTCTTAATATTTTTGGTAATACATTTATCGCTTTCTTAGGCTAGGCTCAGATGAAACACTTAGTTTTTTTCTACCTTTAGCTCTTCTTCTTTTAAGAACTTTTCTTCCGGCCTTTGTAGCCATTCGACTTCTAAAACCATGTTTGTTTTTCCTTTTTCTGTTGGAAGGTTGGAATGTACGTTTCATCTCAATTATTTTGGTGTTGCAAATATATAATTATTGTAGTTAAATACAAGTATTTGATTCGCTTAATGGATTATTTTTTTAATTTTGTTGCTCTAATAGATACGTGATGTTCCACAAGAATATTAAGCTCGCTTTAGCCATCCTTACTTTAGGATTTGCTGTATATCAATTCATTATAAGTTCCATAGGAAATGGCATAGCTTTAACCTTGCTCGCCGGAATGTTCGTTTTCCTTTATTTCAAGAACGAAATTATATTGCTGGGTTTCTTACAAATGAGAAAACAGAACTTTCAGGGTACTAAAAAATGGCTGGACAGGATCAAAAATCCGGAAGCCGCATTGACCAGGAAACAGCAAGGATATTACAATTATCTTCATGGATTGATCCTGTCGCAGGAGAACATGACCAGGGCGGAAAAATATTTTAAAAGAGCGATGAATCTTGGGCTTTCTATGAAACAGGACCTCGCCATGTGTAAGCTTAATCTCGCGGGTATCGCCATGTCAAAAAGAAGGAAGAGAGAAGCCCAAAAACTCCTGAAAGAAGCCAAACAACTAGATAAACATAATATGATGACCGAACAGATCCAGATGATGAAACAACAAATGAAAAAAATATAAGGGTTCAAACACGAATATAATATATTGTAATCTGTAAATTTATACTATATGAGTTACATAACAACACCTACCGTAGAAAAAAAACAGGCTGTAAAGCTGTATTACAAGGATTTTGGAGAAGGTCAGCCTGTTATTCTAGTGCATGGATGGCCTTTAAGCCATAGGATGTGGGAATATCAGATAGATGACCTGGTAAATGCCGGTTACCGCGTTATCTCTTACGACAGACGCGGTTTTGGTAAAAGTTCGCAACCGTGGAATGGCTATACCTATCAGGATTTTGCAGATGACCTCTACGAAGTAATTTGTTCATTAGAACTTTCAAATGTGATATTGGTTGGATTTTCCATGGGCGGCGGTGAGCTGGCCACTTATGTTGAGAAATACGGAACATCAAAATTAAGCAAACTTGTTTTCTTATCCTCAGTAGCACCTTATATGCTTAAGACCGATGATAATCCAGAAGGTGTCGATGAGCAAGTATTTGAAGATATGAAAGCAGGTATTGCAGAAGATAGGGCTGGTTTTTTTGCTGATTTTGGGAAGAACTTCGTCAATCTGGATAAAAATAAAGACCGAACAAGTAAAGCCCAGGTTGATATAAACTGGTATATCTCCTGTAGGGCTTCAAGAAAGGGAACGCTGGATTGTGTAGATGCTTTTGGTAAGACCGATCTCAGGGAAGGCTGTAAACAGATAGACATTCCTACTCTGGTCGTTCATGGTGATGATGATGCGATCTTGCCTTTTGAAGTATCGGGTAAGCGTGCAGCAACGCTTATACCTAATGCTGAGCTTCAAGTGATCAAAGGAGCACCACATGGACTTACCTTTACACATAACAAGGAATTGAACCCCATACTCATAGAATTCTTTAATAAAGACTAATCCATCTTAATAAATGATATTACCAATCGTAGCTTACGGTAATCCAGTGCTTAAGAAAAAAGCCCAGGAAATAGATCCCCTTGCTGATGAAGTACAGGAATTGATCGATGATATGTGGGAAACGATGTACAATGCTAATGGAGTAGGACTCGCAGCTCCACAGATAGGCAAGTCCTGGCGTATTTTTATCATCGACCCGAGTCCTTTTGCCGCAGACGACTCCTTAAGTGAAGTAGAAAAGAAAGAATTAGAGTCGTTAAAACAGACCTTTATCAATCCTGAGATATTGGAGCAAGTAGGCGATGAATGGAACTTTGAAGAAGGTTGCCTGAGCATTCCCGATGTCAGGGAAGATGTTTTCAGAAAACCAGAAATATTGCTAGCTTATCAGGATAGACAAGGTAATGAAAAAGAAGAGCGTTTTAGTGGAGTAGCTGCAAGAGTGATACAGCATGAACATGATCATATAGAAGGCGTTCTATTTACCGATAGGATATCGGCTTTAAAAAAACGCCTCATAAAAAGCAAGCTCAATGCCATTTCTAAAGGGAAAATAGAAGTAGATTACAGAATGAAATTTCCCAGATACAAAAAATAATTCAATAGAAAGGTCCTAACAAACTAAAATTCAAGTTAATGAACTTAGACAAAGTACTATCCATATCAGGGAAACACGGATTATATGAACTCATATCAAGGTCCAAAGGAGGTTTTATCGTTAAGTCCATGGAATCCGGTAAGAAAACAGCGGTAAGCATGCGCCATAATATCAATGTACTGGGCGAGATTGCCATCTATACCTATGATGATGAAATTCCCTTATATAATGTGTTCAACAATATAGCGGAAAAAGAGTCCAAGGGAAAGACCATCGATCCCAAGTCAAGCTCTAATGAGCTGAAATCCTATTTCAAGGATGTTTTACCGGAATATGACGAAGAGCGTGTTTACGTGAGTAATATTAAGAAGGTGTTACAGTGGTATAATTCACTGATTGATCTGGGTATTTCAGAATTTGAAGCAGAAAAGGCACAGGAAAGGGAAGAAGAGAGATAAATGCACACCAGGGAAGAAAAGTTAGCGGCCTTCGGTAGATTACTGGACATCATGGACGATCTGCGCGAGCAGTGTCCATGGGACAGAAAACAGACCCTGGAGAGCTTACGCCATTTGACCATAGAGGAAACTTACGAACTGGGCGATGCGATCTTAGATGGAAATCTACAGGAAGTAAAAAAAGAAGTCGGCGACCTACTTTTACATTTGGTCTTTTATGCGAAGATCGGCAGTGAAAAAGGAGCATTTGATATCGCTGATGTAAGTCATTCATTGTGTGATAAGCTCGTAGAAAGACATCCGCACGTATACGGTGATACGAAAGTTGACGATGAAGCTGAGGTCAAGAGGAACTGGGAAAAACTCAAGCTCAAGAAAAAATCGGATAGTGTTTTAGCGGGCGTTCCCAGGTCACTGCCTGCGCTCGTGAAAGCAGAACGCATCCAGGATAAAGTAGCTGGAGTTGGTTTTGACTGGGATAACAGGAGTCAGGTGCTTGAAAAGGTGAAGGAAGAGATCAGCGAGCTTGAAGAAGCAGTTCAAAATAAAGACACGGATGCGATTGAAGATGAGATGGGTGATGTCTTTTTCTCGCTGATCAATTACTGCCGATACATTGAGGTCAATGCAGAAGCTGCCTTAGAACGAACCAACAAAAAGTTTATCCGCCGTTTTCAAAGAATGGAAGAAATAACACGAAAGGATAACACTTCACTTAGCGATATGCGACTATCAGAAATGGACAAGCTCTGGGAACGTAGCAAAAAATAGGAATGATACCCACCAGGTTCTATAAAAGGAAGTTTCCAGCTTTAGAACTTTTCATGTAAAACCAAACTTTATTTTAAGACCTGCTTAATGTCCTGTAAAGCATATTCCTTGTATCATTGCATTATGCTATGAAAAATTACAGGAACAGGTTTTTTGATATTTCCGTGCCGGTTTTCGTTCCAGCGGCGGTCATCACCTTCTTTTTCGTCCTTCTTACGATCATCTTTGATCAACGAGCTGAAGAAGGCTTTTCAGATTTTCAATCCCTTATGTCAGAGAACTTTGGGCTTTTTATCAATATAGCGATCAATTACTTTTTGTTCTTCGTTTTTTTTCTGGCCTTGAGCAAGTTCGGAAAAGTCAAAATAGGTGGAGCGGCTGCAAAGCCGGTCTTTAATAAATTCTCATGGGTTGCGATGCTCTTTTCAGCCGGAATGGGAATAGGGCTTGTCTATTTTAGTGTAGCAGAACCTATGTTGAACTTCAATAACCCCATTCGCGATGGCCTGTCTTTTGAGCAAAGGTCTGATCTTGCCATGAAACACACTTTCTTCCATTATGGTTTCCATGTTTGGGGAATTTATACATTGTTAGGTATCGCTTTAGCTTATTTCACTTTCAATAAAGGGGTTCCATTATCCATCAGATCAACCTTAAAACCGCTTTTCGGTACGATGATGGATTCGGTTATTGGTTACACCATCGATATAGTCGCTGTGCTCGCAACATTGTTCGGCCTGGCTACGACACTTGGCTTTGGCGCAGTCCAGTTCTCTACTGGTATATCTGAGCTTTCCGGCATCGCAAATTCTATCAATTTACAGGTCATATCAATAGTAGGTATCACTCTGATCGCAACTGCATCTATATTATCCGGACTTCAGAAAGGCTTGAAATATTTAAGTAATCTGAACATCCTATTAGCATTAGTATTGTTTTTGTTCATTCTGATCATCGGCTCATCGGTCTATGTCTTTTCTGATCTGGCCGAAAACCTAGGTAACTATTTGACCGGTTTTTTTGAAATGAGCCTTTTTAGGAGCGAATATGCTACTGAGGATAGTTGGTACAAAGGTTGGAGCATGTTCTATTGGTTCTGGTGGATATCCTGGTCACCGTTCGTGGCTACTTTCATCGCCCGGATATCAAAGGGAAGAACAATACGGGAAATGGCCATTTATGGCTTGATCATTCCATCGTTGTTCTCTTTTTTATGGATGTCTGTTATAGGAGAGAACGCTTTACTCATGCAATTTGACGGAACGGTAGATTTGGCCGCGATCGTATCGGACGATAGTTCGCTGGGCTTGTTCAAGATGTTAGAGCAGTTACCATTTTACCGGATCACTGCCTTTTTAAGCATTTTCCTGGTCGGGACTTTCTTTATCACCTCATCAGATAGTGGTTCTCTTGTGGTAGACTTTATGACCTCCGGTGGAAAGCTGGATGCACCGAGAGGTCAGAAAGTATTCTGGGCCTTTATGGAAGGTGCTATAGCCATTGCGTTATTGATCGGTGGTGGATTGACCGCACTGCAATCTGCATCAATTTCTACTGGATTTCCATTTGCCGTTATCTTGATATTCGTGAGCATTTCCCTGATTAAGACCTTACGTAAGGATGATCAACTTAAGGGATAGAATTCACTATTTAAATCTCTGATAATAATGATTATTTTTTTATTCTTTATTTTTTATTGATATCTACCTATGTTAGATATTGACATATAAGGTTTTAAAGTTATTCACCTTACCAGTTCAATGTACAAAGAACCTATTTTTACAAAATTTAAAAAACCTAAGTTTTTTCTAATCTTCAAAGTGTACTAGCTTATATTGGTCACATTTGTGATAATTATTAATATCCAGTAGAATTATATCCGAGCAATGCAAAAAAACAAGACGTATAAAAGAGATGGACGTTCTCCAATACCGGTCAGGGAAAGCACTTCCCGACTAATGAGCAAGAATAAATCTAAGAATACCAAGCCGGAAATAGTCTTAAGAAAGGAAATGTGGCGTAAAAGAATCAGAGGTTACAGGCTACACTGGAAAAAAGCACCGGGCAAACCGGACATTGCATTTCCAGGAAGGAGGATCGCGATTTTCGTCAATGGTTGCTTCTGGCACAGGTGTCCACATTGTCAACCGCAATTGCCTAAATCCAATGTAGATTTCTGGAAGAACAAATTTGAGAAGAACGTGGAAAGAGATAAAAATAAGAGAGAACAGCTTGCACAGGTCGGCTGGGAGACGATTACTATTTGGGAATGTCAGATCAAAAATAATGTAATAGAACAGGTGGAACTGATCAGGCAAACACTTTCGAGAAAAGAAGGTCAACAATAAGAATGATAGACTGTTCTATTCTTCGTCCATCAATCAATTCAATCAAAGTAGGCCTGGATAAAATAAGGGCGAACTCTTGATCTTAATACCATTTTTTGCAGGATAATAGCCTTTTTAATGGTGAGTTTGATTAATATACTATTTCAAGGGCTATTATTCTTCCTGCTTATGCATTTCGCACAGATCAATCAAAGCGGCACGCTACCATGGGGAGACTTGTCCGTAACCGGATACTATCAAGGCGGTAATGTTGAAACTTTCATTTTCAGAACCAGGTCCAATCTAACCTATAGACCACACGATAAATGGATGTTTAAGACCAAGAACTCATACGTTTATCAAGAATTTGGGTAATAAAGGCCGATGAAGACGTGTTAAGCCTTAATTTACTGTATTTCAATCCACAGAGAAAAGTCTACTCATTAGTGCCAGGAATCGCCAGTTCTAATTTCAAGAGTATGATCGATCTGCGTTTTTTGTTCTGAGTCGGTGTTACCTGTAAAGCATTGGATAAAGAAAAGAACTGGCTAAAATTATCTATAACAAGCGAGTACGAGCAAACCCGATTTGATGAAACGGACTTCAATCTATCGTCCTATGATAATCGCGAATCCGTCAGGACCTTACGGGGAACGCTTTCGATCAATGGGAAATATCACCCTTTCAAGGAAAAGCTCGTGTTGAACTATGAGTTCTATACGCAGCCTTTGCTGGATCAAGATGATAATTACAGATGGCTGACCGATACAGGATTAGAGCTACCGATCTGGGATTTCCTTAATTTCAAGACCAACTACAGGTATGGTTTTGAAAGCATTGTTATTCAAGGTCAGGATGAAGAAGGTCGTATTCTTATTTTTAGATTTTCTAATAAAAGCTACAGGATCGAACCAGATAAATAGCTTTACCTTATGATGATTTCATAGCTACAATTAGTATATTTGAACAAATTTCAAATTATGAGAACTCTTCTTGTCTTGTTATTGATCATAGGTTTCAATGTGAAAGCCCAGTCCTGGATCGATGGGCAGTGTGAATTGATAAGCGACGTGAAGCTTACCGATTTTAAAGACGCTAAAAATGAGAATCGACTAAAATTGGTCATTGATCAGGAAAAGAAATTGATGGCTGATGATCAGGATGTCAGCTTTTTAGACAATGTACAGCGGAAAGAATATTTCTATAATTTCATTATGAACCCTGACGATCAAGATGATATGGCCAAAAAACCAACAAAGGCCGTGATCAGGGTTGAAAGCTATGGTCATAAGGAAGCTAAAAAGCGATTGATCGGTCAGTTAAGGGATGTCTATTACATCATCTGGACAGAAGCAGCTGTGGACAGATATGACAAAGAATATGTTGAGCTGGATTGCCAAAAACGCGAGAAAGTCCAGAAGAAATACCCTTATCAAGTAATCGAAAACGTAGAAAAGCAAAAAAAGAAAGATAGTAACAAGCCACCTACGCCGATGACATCGCCCAGTTTCAAAGGTGATGTTAAGGATAACTAAGTATCAACTCTCGTTAAGATAAGCTTAATTTTAGGTATTCCCACCAACATCGTTACAGCTTCAGGGAATAACCAAAAAGATATTCCTTACATTTGTAAAAGTAAATGATATAGAAGATGGCAACAGCAACTATAACACAAGAAGAAGCAAAGACAACAACGAAAACACAAGGAAAGCCTAAATGGTTGCGTGTTAAACTACCTACTGGGAAAAAGTACCGCAATCTAAGGAAGTTAGTTGATAAATATGACCTCCATACGATTTGTACTTCCGGTAGTTGCCCTAATATGGGCGAATGCTGGGGCGAAGGTACGGCCACCTTCATGATACTGGGAAATTTTTGTACAAGGTCCTGCGGTTTCTGCGGTGTTCAGACCGGAAGACCAGATACCTTAGAATGGGACGAACCAGAGAAAGTAGCGCGTTCCATAAAGATCATGGGAATAAAACATGCGGTGATAACATCTGTTGATAGAGATGACCTCAAGGATATGGGTTCCATCATGTGGGGCGAAACGGTAAAGGCCATCCGAAGAATGAACCCGCAAACTACATTAGAGACTTTAATACCAGATTTTCAGGGAGTAGAAAGAAATATCGATAGAATCGTAGATGTTTCCCCTGAAGTTGTTTCCCATAATATGGAAACAGTAAGGAGATTAACGAGAGAAGTTAGGATACAGGCCAAATATGATCGCAGTTTAGGCGTTCTTAAATATTTGAAGGAACAAGGTATTAACAGAACGAAATCTGGTATTATGCTTGGCCTGGGTGAGCGAGATGAGGAAATCATCGAAACGCTCAGAGACCTGCGTTCCGTTGATGTGGACGTAGTCACCATCGGTCAATATTTACAACCCAGTAAGCAACATTTACCCGTTCAAGAATACGTTACGCCAGAACGTTTTGAACGCTATAGAGAAATAGGATTGGATATGGGTTTCAGACATGTTGAGAGTAGTGCGTTAGTCCGTTCTTCCTATAAAGCTCAAAAACATATCCATTAATAAAGACATTATATTGTCAAATCCAAAACTGGTTTGCGTTCTACAATTTTAAAAGTAGCAATAAATGGCTTCGGACGAATCGGCCGAAGTTTTTTTAGACTATCGCTCAACAATCCAAATATACAAGTGGTTGCGATAAATGATCCAGCTGATACTAAGACTCTCGCCCATTTGCTTAAGTATGACAGCATTCACGGAGTACTTGAAGATTCCGTTCATGCAAAAGATGAAAGCATACATTGCAAAGACCTTGAGGTTTCCATAAGTCATGAAAAGGATATCAGCAAGATCAATTGGTGTCATGTACATCCTGATTTCGTCCTGGAATCCAGTGGCCAATTCAAACACAAAGATCAATTAAAGCATCATTTGCTCAATGGTGCTAAGCGATGTATTTTAAGTGTACCGCCAGCAGATGAAAAAATTAAGATGATCGTTCTGGGCGTTAATGATGATATCCTTGAAGCTGATGATAAGATCGTCTCTAATGCTTCCTGCACAACGAACAACGCCGCGCCCATGCTGGATATCGTCCATAAACATATAGGCGTGGAACAAGCTTATATTTCTACGGTACATTCCTTTACCACGGACCAAAGCCTCCACGATTCACCCCATAAAGACCTACGCCGGGCTAGGGCGGCTACGCAGTCCATTGTTCCAACTACGACCGGAGCTGCAAAGGCATTGACCAGAATATTCCCGGAACTTTCCCATGCCATAGGCGGTTGTGGGATACGCGTTCCCGTTCCTAACGGCTCGCTTACAGATATGACCCTGTACACGAAGCAAAAAACCGATGCGCAACAGGTTAACCAACTTTTCAGGGAAGTTGTTCAAAAATACTCATATCGTATAATAAGCTATTGCGATGAACCTATTGTTTCCATCGATATTAAAGGTTCTCCCTATTCTTGCCTGTTCGATAGCGAAATGACATCCGTCATCGATGGTAATCTAGTGAAATTGATCGGTTGGTATGATAATGAACGTGGTTATTCCCATCGCCTTATCGATCTGATGAAAACGATGTACGCGCTTTCTCTTCCAGCCGATCATTAAGTAGTTTAAAGAAACGTTGTTCCTCACCCAGGATTCGGAAGCGGATAGGCAGATAATAGATCTCCTGGATATCGGTCTGGTCTTTTAGTCGCATAAAATCCTTTTGCGTGGTAAGAACAGGTTGAGCGGCTTTGATATTTTCCAGCTCATTTCTCGTGAATACGTGATGATCGGTAAAACGCAAATGCCGGAATTCCTTCTTCCTTTCGTTCAGATGATCCACCAGCGGCCCTGGATGTGCGATTCCTGTAACTAAAGTGAAATCATTGAGCTCCGTCAGGGCTATTTTCTTCTCTCTTCCTATGACTTCATCGGCATAATCGATATGAGAAAAGAATACTGGTTGTTCGTCAAATGCCTGCACCTTTTTTTTCAGTCGATGACGTTCTTTTAAGGATAGATCAAGCGGTGCTTTAGTAACTACAATAATATCAGCACGTTGAGCTCCCGATGAAGGTTCACGAAGGTCGCCGGCCGGTAAGAGCATATCATCCGGGAATGGCTTGTTATAAAGGGTAAGAAGTATATTGATATCCGCCTTCACCGCTCGATGTTGGAAAGCATCATCAAGCAGGATGAGTTCTGGTGTAAGTTCATTCTCAAGTTGATACATGCCATTTGCTCTCTTTTCATCTACTGCGACATTGATATCAGGAAACTGAAGTTTGAATTGCAAAGGTTCGTCCCCAACCTCTGTTGCTGAGTCAACTTTATTCACCTTCTTAAAACCGGTCGTTTTTCGTTTATAACCGCGACTTAGGACAGCTAATCTTTTTTCTTTCTGATAATGATCGATCAGCAAGGATAAGAAAGGGGTTTTTCCACTACCGCCTACGTTGAGATTGCCTACACAAATGCTTGGCGTTTTGAATTGAGCTGCTTTAAAGATACCTTTTTCATATAAAAAATTGCGTAAAAGGATGATCAGTTCATAGAGGAGTGCAAAAGGATAGAGTATTTTTCTTAATTCAGCCATTATTGCGAAAGTATAATTTTTATTTTTACAAGATGTTCATATATTAGTTCAACTAAAACATTCATGTCAATGACCCTAAAAGAAATAACGAAAGTAATAAACCAACTCGCACCGGAACATTTTGCAGAAGATTTTGATAATGTAGGATTGATCGTAGGAGATGAGAAGAAAGAGGTCAGTAAGGCACTAATATCTTTAGATACGACAGAAGATGTTGTGAACGAGGCGATAGACAAGGGATGTGAGCTTATAATCAGTTTCCATCCTATTATATTCAAAGGATTAAAAAGATTGAACGCTAAGGATTACGTATCAAGATCAGTTATAAAGGCCATAAAGAACGACATCGCGATCTATGCTACGCACACAGCATTGGACAATATAGATAAAGGCACGAACTTTTCCATGGCCGAGCAATTAGGTTTGCGGGAGTGCGAAGTACTCGTTCCTAAACCTGGAACGATCAAGAAGTTGACCACCTATATTCCAGTTGATGACACAGAAATGGTCAGAGAAGCTTTATTTACCGCTGGAGCTGGGAATATTGGGAACTATGAACGTTGTAGCTTTACCCTTGAAGGAACAGGATCTTTCAAAGGCAATGAAGATTCTAATCCGGTCAAAGGTGAACGTGGTGTAACGCAATTAGAACGGGAAAACCAGCTCAATATCACCTTTCCAGCCCATCAAGAATTTGCAGTATTAAAAGCCCTTTTTAAGGCTCACCCTTATGAAGAAGTAGCTTATGAAGTAGAAACGCTCGAAAACATTGATCAACAGCGCGGAATAGGGATGATAGGCAAGTTGCCAGATACTTTATCTGAAAGAGCATTCATTGAAAAGCTTAAAAAGGCCTTTCAAACGCCTTGTATACGTCACTCAAGGTTCAATGAAAAAAATATCAACAATGTAGCTGTATTAGGAGGTAGTGGTGCTTTTGCTATCAGTAAAGCACGATCAGCTGGTGCAGATGCTTATGTGACCGCTGACCTGAAGTATCATGATTTCTTTCAGGCTGAGAGCGATCTGTTACTTGCGGACATCGGACATCATGAAAGCGAAAAGTTTACAAAAAACTTATTATATGATCATCTTAGGGAAAAATTTCCTAATTTTGCATTTGTTTTAGCAGAAATGAATACAAATCCTGTTCAATATACATAGATATGGCAAAGAAAAAAGAGCAAACCGTAGAAGATAAACTTCGCGCATTATATGACCTTCAGTTAGTTGACTCAAGAATAGATGAGATCAAGCATATGCGTGGTGAGCTGCCTTTAGAAGTTGAGGACCTGGAAGATGATGTTACTGGTTTACAGAAAAGAATCGAAAAATTAGAGAATGACCTTGTCGAGATCGAAGAAAAAGTAAAGAATAAGAAAATAGCCATTGATGAGTCTAACCATTTGATCAAACGCTACAAAGAGCAGCAGGATAACGTTAGGAACAACCGTGAGTTTGACGCATTAAATAAAGAGGTAGAATTCCAGGAATTGGAAATCGAGCTTGCTGAAAAGCATATTAAAGAATTTCACGCTCAGACAAACCATAAGCAAGAGGTCATAGAAGAGACCAAAGCTGGACTTGAAGAAAAACAAAAGCATCTGGACCATAAAAAATCAGAGCTAGATGACATCCTTAAAGAAACTGAGAAGGAAGAAAAGCGTTTAGAGGATAAAGCGGAAGAGATAAAATCCAATCTTGAGGAGCGACTTCGAAAAGCCTACGACAGAATTAGAAGAACTGTGAGGAATGGTCAGGCCGTTGTCACTATTGAGCGTGGTGCTTCCGGCGGTTCTTTTATTACTATTCCGCCTCAGGTCCAAATGGAGATAAGCTCAAGAAGGAAGGTCATGAGCGATGAACATAGTGGTAGGATACTCGTAGATGAAGAGCTGGCTGGAGAGGAAGAAGTTAAAATGAGGGAACTTTTTTCTTCCATAGAAAAGTAATCCGGCCATTCCCAAAATGCTTGATGATAAACAACTTACTCTTTATATTTTTTTCTCTTTTTTAAATCGTCGAATATCTAAACATTATTAATATAGTTTTATATTTGCTTTGCTAATATTTAAAAAAAAAATTGATGCCTGAAAATGGTACTTCAAAACCCTTTTTCGTAGTTGGTGCGGGTTTTCACAAGACAGGGACCAGCACTTTAGGGGCAGCTTTAAGCATTTTAGGTTATCATGTAAAGGGAATCAGTAAAAGACCGCTCATTCCTATATTAAAGAAAGACTTTTCATACGTTAAAAAACAGCTTAGAAATTACAATGCTGTTCAGGACACCATGGTTCTTTATCTATAAGGAACTCGATGAAATCTATCCCAACGCCACGATAATGTACCGGATATTGTTCCTTGTCGAATTCCAGTCCATTTATCCAACTAAAATTTGGACGATAGCCAGTTGCCCAAATGACATTTTGAATATCGGTTAGGGTCTTCTTTTCCGTGTTTATCCTATCATTTTCGCAATGAAGTGTTTTGCCTACCTGTTCAACGTTCTTGCGTTTTAGAATGTTCTTGACCGGCGTCCCGATGATAGGTTGTTTGGAGCGGCTGATACGATTTCCCAGCCATGAATGTTTATCTATTGACAAATAACCGGTCTTAGTAAACCACCACCAGAGCGTTTTATCAAGTATTTCCTGAGGAAGTGTCGGCACATCGTCGGGACCGGAGAAATAGACCTTATGATCAGGTGGTTGAGTAAGCTCTTCCAGTATTTGAAAACCAGAATCGCCACCACCTACCACCAGTGTGTTCCCTTCTTGTAATTGATATGGATCTTTATAATAATTGCTGTGAACTTGAAGGATATCAGCTTTTAAATGTCTTGCGAAGGATGGTGTGTACTGCAAATGGAACGGACCTGTAGCCTCGATGATGTTCCTGGCAAATAAGGTATCATCATCAGTAAATACTGCAAATACGCCATTATTTTTATCAACTTTCTTCACTAAAGTATTTAACTGAACTGGTAGTTGGAATTTCTCTTTGTATCTTTTAAAATAATCGGCTACTTCATATTTGCTTGGATAATGTCCTTTAGGAGCTGGAAAGGCTAATCCTTCTAAATGATTGAATTCCGTAGGTGTGAACAATCGTAAGGAGTTCCATCTGTTTAACCAACTTGCACCAACTTCCTTTTCTTTATCTAATATAAGAAATGAAAGGTCCAACTTTTTGAGTTGGTATCCCATGTATAAACCAGCTTGACCACCACCTATAATGATAAAATCTAACATTGGATCAGCTTTTTATAAAGGAACAAAATATAATCCACTCAATTTCAGCAGTTAGTTAGGTTATGGATGGTAAGGGAAGTACATCAATGTAGCCAGCGGACCAACTTTTCCAATATTTCAGGATTGACACCATGTCCGATCGGATATTCACTGTAATCGATATTATTCGTATATCGGCTCAAAAAGGGTTTGTTCTTTCTGGCCCATTCCACTGGGATCACTGGGTCTTGTGTACCATGAGTAGCAAATATCCGCAGATGTTGATGCGATCGACCTGCATGGTCATCAGTAAATAAGCTTTCATCCACATAACTACTCAGCGCAATGACCTGATCAAATCTTTCCGGATTAGACATGGCTAGTGCATAACTGACAATTCCTCCCTGACTAAATCCCAATACATTGACCTTTTCTTTATCAAGCTGATAGGCTTCAATACATTCATCTATGAATTTCAAGACCAGATCACGGGATCGTATGCCTTCTTCCGTATTGCTGAACTTTCCTTGCGGAGCTTCAAAATTTATGCTATACCAGGCATTGCCCATACCGGGTAATGCACAAGGAGCCTTAGCGGATATGACAATATATTTATCGGGGAGTTCACCGGCAAAAGAGAATAGATCGTTCTCGTCACTACCATAACCATGGAGCATGAAAATGACCGGTGCGTTTTTTATTGATGATCTTTTTATACGATGCGTAAGTGAAAATAGCGTCATTAGTTAATGAATTTAAACCATTTCTGAAAATAATCCCCAATATAAGGTACTGGTCTGTATTTATTTTGTAATAAGCCTAAAAATGCGTATATCCATAAAATAATGTAGACCCCGTAAAGTGCAAAAAATGCAATTAGGTTATTCGTATATGAAACTACCGGTGCAAAAAGCAGGAAAAAGAGATGAATCCCCAGAGCTTGTCGGATATGATAGCGCGCAAACTCATTCTTTGGCTCCAAGTTCATGAAAATAGCTATGATGGTTCCAAAAATGGTAAAAAATGCAACGATAGCTGTAGTTTTACCTTCTTTGATGATATGGTCAGCCATAAATATTGATATTATTATGGTTAAAGGTCGCCTTTATCTTGATGTCTAGCTCTTCTCCCAGAAACATAGAATTCTTGGCTTTTGATATTAACTCGGATGCTTTAATCCGCGTCTTTTCATTTCTATCGAAACAAGCCATAGATGCCGGTGCGCCCTTTTCAATGGGACTGCGGTCTATATTAAATATATTTCTACCTCTGGTCAATAGTTCCACTGAAGTTGGAATATCAAAATGTTTTAGCAACATTCCAAAGCAACTTTCCAGTCCTAAACTTCCAATTTCAGCCTGTTCAAACTCACAGTCCTTTTCTTCTATCGTCCGGGGATAATGCACACTACTTACCATATCGATCACACCGGTACGCAAACCTTCAATGATGGCCGATCGGTCGTCTTCATCGCGTAAGACAGGCAAAACCTTAAAACTAGTGTCAAATCCCTGTAATGCTTTGGTAGTATGGCATATATTGTGAATGGCCGCACCGCAGGTCACTTGCAGTCCATCTGCTTTTGCTTTTTTAATGATAGCTACTGATCCCTTTGTTGAAATGGCCGGAATGTGAAGTCTGCCACCAGTGTAAGCAAGAATAGCGATATCTCTTTCTAATCTGACTTCTTCGGCCATGGCCGGCATGGATCGTAAGCCTAAGGAATAGGTGTCCAGGTTCTCATGCACAAGAGCCTGATCTGCTAATTGTGGGTCTAAAGGAAAAGAAAAGATAGGCTGTTCTACTTTTTGGGAATAGAGTAGTGCCAATTTTAGCAAGTTAGCATCATCTATCGTGTTGAACACATCTGAAAAGCCTTTTACACCTTGTTCATCAAGCTCATAGATCTCACACAGGTCTTTTCCCTTCTTAGCCTTTGTCAGTGCTGCGGATAAATGTAAATGACAACTTTCATCTTTGAACTTATCCTGTAGCTGATGGATGATCGATGAGTGGTCAAGGTCCGGATAGGTGGTAGATTGTAAGATGATATCACCAAAACCTCCTTTTGCCGCAGCATTTAAACCGTTCTGTAGGGTTTCTCTGTCCTCAAAACCTGGTTCTCCAAAACTAACAAACGCATCAAAGAAAGTAGGTGTGACCATCAGATCCACACCTTTGACCAGTTTTGTATCATCATCAACCCGAATTTCTCTGGCAACATCCTTTATCTTCCCGTTATTAACATAAATAGAGGCTCTCTTATTGTGAAATGAGCTTTTCGGGTCTATGATAAGTGCGTCCTGGATCAGTGTTTTCATTTCACCTATTTTAAGTATTTGAGGATGAGTATCTCTGCGATCAACATAAGCAAAGCAAAAATAAGCAACCATTTCCAAAGTTCCACGATATCATTTTTATTAGACTGATGTTCAAAGAATGCATTGATGCTTGCAAAGTTGTTTTCCTGATCAATAGAATGAAATTCCAGCTTACTCTCGTTTCTAGAATGGTTATAACTTACAAAAGCTAAGGTGTCTTTCCCTTGAGTTATACGATAATTTCCAGCTTTTTTCGGTTCTTCACGGGTTTCCATTATCAAGCTTTCACCTTCTGAACTTTGTCTGGGTATAAAATTCACCTCTTCATTAATGAGACGGACGATATCATCTTTTCCAATATCGGCTTTGATACTGTAAGTGGAATTCTCACCGATGGTTTGATATAAAGGTAGATCGTTGATGCTTTGAACGGCCATATTATAGAAGACCGGTACGATGAGCGGTGATGCCTGGAAATTTGAATCATCAACAGACAAACCACTACTGAAAGTATATACCTTATTTTTTCCTAATAGAAATGGACTTTCATCCAGGAAGCGTAATACATTGTCCTGGGATGAGTTCAACTTAAAACCTTTTTTAACTTTCGGGTATTCAAAGTTCTCTACTTTCTTGCTAAAAACGTTTTCTAATAAAGGATGCTGAAAATTGATCTTAGTGATCTTTTTTTCATTATCGAATTTTTTTCTGAACAAAGGCAGTCCAGTTCTTTTAAGGATATCATTGTAATCATCCGTAGAATTTTCCGTATCGGGAATGATACAAATGCTCTTTCCGTTTTCCACGGCTTTCATCAACTGGTCTTTAAGTGCATTGGAAAGGTTTTTCACTTCATTGAGGATGATCAATTCGGCATCTTCAACATCGGCCAGATTAAGTTTTGTTGCATCAGAAGAGCGATAGCTGAACGCATCACCACGGTATATTCGCCTTAAGAAGTTATCATCAGTCGCATTGATGCTCAATATATTTATTTTGTCAAGCGGATTGATACTGAAATACAGATGGTCATCATATTCTAACCCGTTATCGTCCAGACTTATAATTCCTTTTTTAAGATCATCTTCCGTTAGGGATATATTGACCTTTTGTACTTTGTTATCATTGAACTCAACGGTCTTTTTAGCCATCAGTTCTTCACCATTCTTGATGCTCATAGCTACACGCTGGTCTGTAGCCATTGAAGCCTTGATCCTGATCTGCAGTTTTTTTTGCCCTTCATTTTCTAGCAAACGGGCTTTTTCAATATAAAAATTGTTCTTTTTCTTTGAGCGGAGTGGAATGACATTGACCTCATGTTCTGCTGAAAGGTCCAGTGAACCACGCTCATGCCGCTGAAGATCGGATATTACAACAAGTTGATTCCTGCTGTTCTTTCCAGCGAAGAATTCTTCTGCCCTTAATTTGACTGCTTGCATGGAAAGCTGAGTAGGCGAGTGATCAAGTTCTAGTAGCTTGTTCTTCCAGTCATCTTCCTTTTGGGGTTCTATTTTCACATCATTAGTGAATATTAGGGTATTGCTGGCATTTTTCACTTTAGGGATCAGATCTTGTACCGCTTCTTTTAAAAGGCTCATTTCTGCTCCCGGCATTTGCATGCTGAAAGAATTATCTAAATAGATAGCCGTGGACCTTTCCTGAACGGCTTGCTCTGATGCAGGTATAAAAGGCTGCGCAAAGGCGAGCACCAATGCGGTCAGCGCAAGGGAACGCGTGATCAGTAAAAGCCATTTCCTGATCTTAGAGCTTTTTCTACTATTGACCATGACTTGCTTTAAGAAGGCTACGTTCGTAAAATAGATTTTTTCAAACTTCCTGAGCTGGAAAAAATGGACAATAATAGGAATAACAAGAGCAAATAAGAGATATAATAACTCAGGACGCCTAAAAAGCATATGGAAAATTTGCACCAAATATAGAAAATGCAACGCATTTAAGAAGCCTCAGCCTGTTTTTCTGAAGTCTTTTCTTTTTCAAAATGTTCAATGTAGAAGTTGAAACTTGTTCCTTCATTTTCTTTTGAGTGGACACTGATATCACCACCCAGATCGTTGATGATCTTTTTTACCGTTGATAATCCTATTCCGTTGCCCTTTTGGCCTTTTCTATCTTGCTCGGCAACAGTTTTGAACAAGCTGAATATCTCCTTTTGTTTATCTTCTGGAATGCCCATTCCATTATCAGTGATGCTGAAATGATAATATTTTTCGCCGCGTTCAAACTCGATTTCTATTTCTATTACTTCCTTATCGTTGTATTTGATGCTATTGCTCATCAGATTAAGGAATACCTGCTCTAGCGCAACGCGATTACAAACAAGTTCGATGGGTTCATCAGGAGCATTGATCTTGCATTCTTCATTGCTATCTAACATATCATTGATATCATCTAGCATTTCCTGAAAGTCGAAATTTTCTTCCTGATTGTTCTCTATCAGCTTATCGCTTTCATAATGGGCCAGAATGTTCGAAATATAGTCCGATAACTTAAAGGCAGAATGTTTTAGGTTTTGAAGATGGGTGTTCGAGGATTCATCAATATTGTTGGCTAGTTTGGATTTTAAGATGTCAATGGTTACGATCATATTGGCCAATGGCATTTTCATATCATGCGATACCACACCGGCAAAATCCTTTAATTGCTCGTTTTTTTCCTTAAGTTCTTTCTGGGTTTCGCGTAGACCGTGATTGGCCATTCGCATTTCAAATAAACGGATTACTTGATCGGCCAGGTATTGCAGGGATTCTTTCTGTTTATCAGTGAGTTTTCTAGGTTGTTTATCCGCTACACAAAGCGTTCCTAAAATATTGCCATCTTTATCCTCTAAGGCAACACCCGTATAGAAAACGACCCTTTCTTTACCATCGCAAGCCAGAGGATTGTCCTTGAACCTTTCATCTTTTGAAGAATCCGGGACTTCCAGATAACCATCAGGCTCCAGGATGGTATGGCTACAGAAGGAAATATCCCGTTCCGTTTCACAGGCGGATATTCCTATCTTGGATTTAAGCCATTGTCTTTCTTTATCGATCAGTGAGATGAATGCCGTGGGAACATCACAAATGATCGAAGCTAATTTTGTTATTTCATCATATTCGGCCTCTGGTTTTGAGTCAAGAATGTTTAGGCGTTGCAAAGCTAGCAAACGTTCTTTTTCATTTTTTGTCTTCGGTGCTACTTTCATATCGTATCAAAGTCGCAATATAATAAATGTGAAATAAAAATTAAAGATATTATTCATTGTACAGGCTATCTTTTTCTGCAGTACAGAAATTTATATAGCTTAGTACTAAAAAAGTTCTTATCAACTATCCTATGTTAAGTTCAGTTATGCACATCTGTGGACTACCATGGCCAATTGAGCAATATTGTTATCAAGTATTTCCGGCATTTCCTGAAACTGGGATCAGAACCTTAAATATGTAACTATACACCTAAGAATTGATATTTTTAAGTTATCAAACCGTCAGATGATTCTTCACCTGGCGGTTTTTTATATAGATGATCCAGTTTTCCCGAACTTTTACACCGGTTGATATAATTTATTGTATAGACCTGGTGATTTTAGGTCAGTGCTATTTTGCAATCTTTAGTAGACGTGTGATCCTATTATCTTTTTAAGGTAATATTACCTGTAAAAATTTCCTTATCGATCTTTAACTTATACCAGTAATCTGATGAAGGAAGCTTTTTACCCTGAAACGTTCCATCCCAGGCAAAAGATTTGTTTCTGGCAGTAAAGACCAATTTCCCATACCTGTCGAACACATGAAAGCTAAAATCACTGCTTACCTCAATATCATTGATGACCAACCTGTCATTATAACCATCGGCGTTAGGTGAAAAATGATCAGGCACGACCAGATGAAGAATGCTTTCCACCGCTTGACCACATCCATTGTTCTCCTGAACGACCACATCATAAAGTCCGCCTTCTACATTATTGAAAAAAGGGGATTCCTGAAAGTTCGTTCCGTCTATTGAATAACTAAAATCCCCTGTATTAGCCAATTCTATCTTTATGGAATCATTAAAACTGATGACCTCTTCTATGACAGGAACTGCTATACTGCTAACTGTGAAGGTCTGAGTTGTCTTACAGCCTTCAGCAGTAATAAGCTCAACAGTGAATACACCATCTTCTACCACGGAGATATCGCTATCAGTAGAACCATTGCTCCATTCATATTCAGATACACTGGCATCGGCGCTCAGCGTAACTTCTTCATCCTTACATCGCTCTATCAGCTGATCGTTAACGATCGGGACTTCATTAATGGTAAGCGTTACCGGCGTTCTATCATTTGGTATACATCCACCGCTATTGGTGATGGATTCTGCATAATAGGTTCCTGGCTGGTCTGTTTCATAAGTAAAGGAACCGGTAACCAGTGGATTTCCGCCTTCGGGTTGGTCATACCAGTTGACGCTCACAGTGCTTTGCTCTTGAACGGCCAGGGTAGCTATTTCTCCATCGCAAATTTCCTGATCGCCTAAACTTGTTAGGGGTAATGGGTCATCCGTTCCTAATATAAAGACATTAGAGATACTATTGCACAAGGTGTTATCTACGTTTACGGGGTCTTCTGCGACCAATGTCCTGTAGTTACCGGCCTGAAAGGGATCAATGATGAGCTGCTCGTTCGTTTCGCCGGGAATATCGGACCAATTATCACCATCACTACTAAACTGCCACTGATAGTAATGAGAATCATAAACGCTAAAATCAGGTTCAGCATTCAATATTACGGGTTCATCCAGTGTTTCGTTACTGCATATAATGATCGAGTCATCATTATTTTCACTTACCACATCGGTTTCATCACCACATGAACGGAAGACGATGTCATCTATGGCCAGGTCGTTACCACATCCGCCTTCCCCGTTGTTCAACATTTTTAGTATAACTGCATTTTGATCGTCAAGGGTAGTGAACGTCAATGCGAACTGTTGCCAATTAGGCGTGCTACTTCCATTAATGTTCCCTGTATCGCCTTCTGCCAGCAAGCTTGTATCGGTTTCATCCCATATTTGGAACTTTACGTTAACGGGAATGCCTGTTCCATCGCAAAACTGGGTGGATGTATCGTAAAGGTTCATTAAAAAAGCAGAGAATTCGTAGGAATTGTTCTCACAAAGTCCCTGAATTGGTATTTGGTAAAATAAACCAGGGTCAAAACTAGCATTGACGATAAAGGCTTTTCCATTTGCATTACCAGTGTGGTCATCAGTGGAATGAAAACCACCTAATTGTCCCAGGCTACTTGATAAGGTGTATTGGCCATCCTGCGGTGCCTCATCTACGTAAGTATAAGAAGTAACATCAGCTGGTAGAGGCGGACCATTGGTATTGCCCTGGCCAAAGTCCTCTTCAAATATAGGATTTCCGGTATTGCCTGGACAGAAGCTCAGTTGTCCGTAGGAAAAACTAACCCATACAAGAAAAATTAAAGAACAGGAGTATCTTAAGCACCTAAACATAGGCTTCAAGGCTTAACGATCTCGTGGACCCTGAAATCAGGTTGGTTCCTAAGTTTTTCTTGCAGAGAATTATAATCATATATATCAACATTTGGGTCATTCGCAAAATCTGCGGGCAAGATAGCAATTCTAAAGACCTGGTCTTCAATAAAACTGAAAGGAACGGTATCCAGATTGGTGTTACCGTCCAGGAACAAGCTCACGTCCAGGAATGTATGATTGAAATTATAGACTAATTGACTTCCATCGTCCAGGAAGAAGCTTTGCGGAAGTGGCGTCCATACATCTATGGGACCGGAAGTGTCGCTCACCTGGGTTTCCAGTAAATAGACCATAACTACATCACTTTCAAAAACTTCTATATTTTGTGGAAATTCTACCAATACCTGATAATTATTCGCTGGTGAAAAATCCACGGTCACCTCAAAAACCTGTCCCAATATATTCGTGCCTGGCGGACCTTGTGGACCTCTATCACCTTCACAGGAAGCAAATAGAACAAATAGAATGATTAATAGACCTATTTTAATTTTCATCATCTTTTTTAAATTGTAAACTTAAGGAATTCACACAATATCGCTGTCCGGTATCGGTAGGTCCGTCATCGAAAATATGACCTAAGTGAACGCCACAATTGGCGCAAAGTATTTCTGTCCTGATTATACCTAAAGATCTATCTTTCTTATAGCTGATCTTACCTTTTATGGACTCGTCAAAACTGGGCCAACCGCAATTGCTTTCAAATTTCATATCACTTTCGAACAAAGGTTCATCACAACCGGCACATTTATAGACGCCGTCTTCAAAATGTAAATTGTACTTCCCAGAGAACGGAGGTTCGGTTCCTTTGTTGATCAGTATACGTTTTTGTTCTTCGCTAAGTTCATTTTTATTTTTCATCATTATCGGCTTTAAAATCCAATGCTACTCCGTTGATACAATGCCTTTTTCCAGTGGTTTCCCTGGGACCATCATTAAATACGTGACCTAAATGACTACCGCATTGGCCACATAGTAGCTCTTTCCGGGTGTATCCCAATTTATTATCGGAGTCATAGGCAATCGCACCTTCAATAGGTCTGTCAAAGCTAGGCCATCCAGTACCACTTTTAAACTTATATCTGGTCTCGTAGAGCGGATTCTCACAAGCAGCGCAGACAAATGTTCCTGGCTCTTTGACCTTGAGCAACGCACTACTTAAAGCTCTTTCGGTACCTGCTTCCCTTAATACCTGGTATTCTTGGTCTGTAAGTATATTTTTCCATTCTTTTTCCGATTTTTGGATAGGATAATCATCGGAAGTATCGTCCTTTTGCCCTTTAGATTGACAGCTTACGATCAATAAGACACTTAATATCAATAACTTCATATCAAAATAATTTTGATTTAAAACTAAGAATTTTAACACCGATTATTTTTAGGGTTTTGTTAATTATGAAAAAGATAGCTCAAATAAAATAAGTTGACCTGAAAAGATGTACCTACTCCATGAATATTCTGTTATTTTGTTCTCTAAAAACATTTTACCATGAAGTTTGTAAGATACCTTTTACTATTTCTATTTATTGCAATTTCTTGTAATACTAATCCATTTACAGAGAAAAAGACCCTTGCTATTGTCCCTAATTCAACGTTGATACCGATGTCATTTAAACAATATGATCAGGTCCTTGACAAGGAGAGCCTTGAAAAAGGAACAGAAGATGCGAAGATAATACAGCGGATAGGAGACCGCATTGCGAACGCTGCAGAAAAATGGTTAGCGGAAAAAGGATACGAGGACTACACGAAAGACTATGAATGGGAATTCTCGCTCATCAAAAAGGATATGATCAATGCCTGGGCAATGCCGGGCGGTAAAGTAGCCTTCTATACCGGGATCCTGCCCGTTGCCAAAAACGATAACGGCATTGCGACCATAATGGGTCATGAGGTGGCGCACGCATTGGCCAACCATGGACAACAACGGATGAGCGCAGCTTCAATACAGCAAGCCGTTGGTGTAGTGGGAATGGCCGCCATTGGTAATGATAATAAGGAAGAACAAGAGATCTTCAATGTGGCTTATGGTCTAGGAAGCCAGTTAGGTGTCATGCTTCCCTTTTCAAGGAAGCACGAGACAGAAGCAGATAAGATAGGACTTACGATCATGGCCATAGCAGGTTATGATCCCAGCCATGCTTACAAATTATGGCAAAGGATGAGTGAAGCTTCGGGAGGAAAGGCGCCACCTGAATTCTTGAGCACTCATCCATCCAATGAGACCAGAATTAAGAACTTGAAAGAATGGAGTTCTAAAGCAAAACAAAAAGCTAGAGAACTGGGTGTAAGCTCTTTTGAATAAGTGATGAAGAAAACTTTACCCAAAGGTCATAAAAAACTGATTCGCGCCTGGGCATTCTATGATTGGGCCAACTCAGTATATAGCCTGGTTATTTCGTCAGCCGTTTTTCCAATATTCTATGGAGCTTTGACCGTTATAAAGGATGATCAGGGGAATGTTCTCAATGATACGGTTGCATTTATGGGATTTCAATTCAATAACGACGCGCTGATCTCCTATATAACGGCATTGGCCTTTATTTTCATCGCATTGATGAGCCCGTTCTTAAGTGGTATTGCAGATTATTTAGGTAACAAGAAAAGCTTTATGAAGTCCTTTAATTATTTGGGAGCCCTTGGCTGTATAGGATTATACTGGTTCAGCCTGGAATTCTTGTGGTTCGGTCTTTTGAGTTATTTTTTTGGATTGGTCGGTTTCTGGGGAAGCATCGTATTTTATAATTCCTATTTACCTGACATTGCATTCAAGGACCAACAAGATAAAGCCAGTTCATTAGGGTTCTCTTTAGGTTATATAGGAAGTATTTTCTTATTGATCATTTGTCTTATCATGATACTGAATTATGAGACATTCGGTTTTGCATCCGAGAGCGTCCCAACCCGATGGTCCTTCGTGCTTACCGGCATCTGGTGGATCGGCTTCAGTCAATATACTTATAGTATCCTTCCGAGTTCCAACAAAAGTACCATTCAGGGAAAGAATTATCTTTTCAACGGATTTCGAGAGCTGAAGCTGGTTTTCCGTAAGATCAGAATGGATTCGTTCATGGAAAAATACCTCACAGCTTTTTTTATCTATAGTATGGCCGTGCAGACTATCATGCTCATCGCCACCTATTTTGGCGTTGAAGAGATCAAGTGGGGAAATACGGATTCCACGACCGGGCTGATAACGAGCATCCTGCTTATTCAGCTCGTGGCGATCGCAGGTGCTTATTTTGCAGCCAGACTTTCCAAAAAGATCGGCAACCTTAATGTACTGATCATCATCAATATCATATGGGTTACCGTATGTGTCTATGCCTATTTTATCCATACACCTGTTCAATTCTATATCGCGGCCTTTTTCGTAGGACTTGTCATGGGTGCCATCCAATCGATATCTCGTTCTACTTATTCCAAGTATATTCCTAATGATGAGAAAGATACCACCTCCTTTTTCAGTTTTTTCGATGTAACGGAGAAGATAGGACTTGTCATAGGAATGAGCTTTTATGGTATAAGTGCTCAATTGACCGGAAGTGTCCGATATTCGATATTCTTCCTCATCATTTTCTTTATCATAGGTCTCATCCTGTTATTTCAATTGCGAAACAAACATCGCATCTTTAAAAATTGATTATTTTTACGGCGAAAATCATTACACATGAACGTTCTAAAATTCAATTTCATATTTATTCTTTTAATGATGATAAGTCTTTCAAGCTGTGATGATGAACCGCTTGAAGATTTTGATAATGCCCAGAACGAAGAAGAAGACCCGAACTTGGATGCTATCTTTCAGGCCACATTATCAGATACCATTGATTTTAATGCTGATGAGATAACCGCTGAACTAACGGAAGATGGCCTACAATTTTCCGGAACGATGAACAATAAGCGTATCGGCTTTGGACTTCCTATTCCTGCCATTGGAGAAAAAGACCTTTCCACAAATCAGGCGAACGGTTTTTATAATACTGATGTGGAAGAAGCCTTATCAGCATTTTTTACAGCTGAAACGGGAGTCTTGAACATAGAAACCCTTGATACGGTAAATACTCGTATTTCTGGAACTTTCTCTGGTGAATTTGTAGAAATAAGCAGCAACGATACCCTTAATGTTACCAACGTAAGTTTTACGGACATCTTTTTTGAAGATAACACGCCGAACCAGGGCGGACCAGATGATGGTGGAAATGAGGTCAGTGGTTCACTTAGTGTTGATATTTATGGTGAGGCCACGACCTTCGACCTGGATGACATCAACTTTCCGAGCAATAATGATGTGGTAGTATACAAATTTTTGAACTTGAATGAAGATGATACACAAGCATCACAACAGGTTGACCTGGTGCTTCCTGTGGATTTGAGCGAAGGTGATTTTGATGTCAACACCCATCCAGAACCTGGTTCTGCACTAAACCCTTTCTCCTTTAAGTTCGATGACCCGGTTCAAGAGCTCAATGTCCTATCATTAGCTGATTCAGGTCAGTTTTCTATTACTAACGTATCAGATGTTACTATTGAAGGAACTTTTAGCTTGGATGGTGAAGATATTGATACAGATCAGACACTTTCATTTACAAACGGAGGTTTTACCATAAATTTACAATAGAAAAAAGACATCAATCATCAAAGAAAGCACTGATCGTCTTTTTAATGCCCAGGAATATCATTATCATAGCACCTATGGCGATCAATATCCCTAAGATGAGCACAGGAATGTAAAAAGGATGTTCCTGGTTTTTGAAGGCGCTAAATATGATGCTCGGTCCAGTGAATATCAATACCAAGGATATCGCCAGGAACTTGATTCCTTTGCCTAATCTTTCTTTGTTAGTTCTTTTGCTCATTTATTAGGACTTTTCTTACACTACCGTAATGAACAAGTAGTTTTTCCGCTTTTTCGAGGTCTAGCTCTAGCTCTTCGGCTATAATACGAGCGCCGCGCTTTACTAATTTTTGATTGGACAGTTGCATATCTACCATTCTATTGCCTCTTATGTGACCTAATCCTACCATACAAGCCGTAGAGATCATATTCAATATCATTTTCTGTGCGCTTCCTGCCTTTAGTCTGGAACTACCGCTTATAAATTCCGGCCCCAGGTCAACAGCAATGGCAACTTCTGATGATCTTGCCAGGGGAGAATTTTTATCGGCCGTTATACAGCCAGTTAACAGACCATTTTCCCTAGCATCTTCTATTCCGCCTACCACATAAGGTGTTCTCCCTGAAGCTGCCAGACCTATCACCACATCATCCTTACCCACAGAATAATTTTTAAGGTCTCTCCAGCATTGATCACTATCATCCTCTGCTTTTTCTACAGCATTTCTTATCGCCTCATCTCCACCAGCAATGATACCGATGACCTTACCTCGCGCTACGCCAAATGTAGGTGGACATTCACTGGCGTCTAATATACCTAATCTTCCGCTGGTACCCGCGCCGATGTAAAACAATCTCCCACCTTGCTTTAATCTTACCAGACTCTTATCTACAAGTGTTGATATTTTATCGAGAACGAGTTTAACTGCATCGGCCACTTGCTTATCTTCCCGATTCATTGCCTGGATGATCTCGGCGCTTGTCATACGGTCGATATCGTTGTAATATGATTCAGCTTCTGTCTTCGGTAGAGAATCCTTACTGCTCATAAGATCATTGTACTAAGTAGTTCAAAGTATCGACTTCTGAAAGACTAAAATAACCAAAAGGATAGTTATCTTCATTATCCGTATTGATTATATTTCCTCTCACGGTCGCGGGTCGTGTTTGGAATGGACCGCCACTATCACCTACCTGACTTAAAAGCAGGAACAGGTAATCGTAATATTGTCTGGAAATTCCTTGCATCTGGATGTTTACGACATTCCCACTTTCCAGGTCTTCTTCCTGATAAGTAGAGAATATGGGGTTTCCGTCGTTAAACTCATCATCGAATATTTCCAGGGTCGGTATTTGAATGAAAGGAACGCGATAGGCGAAAAGATAATAATTCTCAACACCTCCCGGATCAGTGTAATGGGTCTTTATTTCAATCTCTTCCCCGCTAAATCCGCTATCGTTCCTTTGTGTAATGGAGTCGATGGGAACCACAGGTTTCAAGGTTTCCGTAGCCTGGAATTGTTGACCTTCTGCCTGCACGTTGAGTTCATAGGTTTCATTCAACTCAGGTAGGAATTCATTTGTCGTGTAAGTTCCCGGTTGGTCCTCATCATTGGTGAAGGTTATCAGTTGGTCATTTGGCATTGTTATGGTAACAGATGCATCCGTTACTGGAACAGGTTCTTCTTCATAAAAACCTCGGGTCTTACTGACCCTTATCTTCTGATCGCTTCCATCCGTACCTTTGATGCATTTGATGGAAGCATCGATGACGATTCTTTTTTCAGCTTCTTGAAGGTCCACGAAAACCACCTCTTCACATCCATACAGAAAGAAAATACATAGTAAAGCAATGACAGATCTTTTCATTTTCTAGAATTTTATTTGATAACTAACTGCTGGTACTATTCCAAATATAGACAATCTTACGGCTTCGTTCCTACCGGTGGTCCTATTTTGTTCAAAGCTTAATGCGGCTGCGTTCATCCTGTTATACACGTTATAGATACTGAAATTCCAGGAAGCGTCCCACAGGTCGTTCTGCTTTTTGGGTTTATAATTTGCTGATACATCTAATCTGTGTACCGTAGGTAACCTATTTGTGTTCCTGCCTTCAAATACAGGAATGTTCAAACCCTGGAACTCAAATTGTCCTACGGGAAAGTTCACCGGAAGTCCGGTTTGCGCTATAAAACTTGCATTGAAGCTCCATTGTTTGTTCCAGTCATAATTTGCTACTATAGACAGGTCATGTGTCTTATCATAATTAGCCAGATACCAGTCGCCACCGGCTATTCCAGGTTCTTCAGTAGTCCTTCCTGGCGTTCTTTGTTCTGATCGGGATAAGGTATATGCAACCCAACCTGTCAGGTCGCCTTCATTCTTTTTAAAAAGGAATTCCAGGCCATAACTCCTTGCTTCACCGCTTAGCACGAACCTTTCTACATCATCATTAGCGATCAGGTCAGCTCCGTCTACATAATCCAACTTATTATCTATCGACTTATAAAAGCTCTCTATCTCTAATGTAAACCTATCGTCATTGAACTCCTTAAAAAAACCGAAGGCAAACTGGTCTAATTTCTCGGGTTGTATGAAAGTTCCGCTAGGGGTCCAAATATCCAGTGGAGTAGGTGAGGAAGTATTTGATATCAGATGTAAGTTCTGTACCATCCTGTTATAGCTCGCCTTGATAGAAGTACTTTCTGAGAAAGTATAAGATGCTGAAAATCTTGGTTCAAAGTTTAAGTACGTCTTCACGATCTCCGTGTTGGAACGATTGAACGTTCTAATCGGTTCTGCTTCCTCATAAATGTTCAGTTCTTCATTATAAATGACGGGCTGATCATTCTCATAAACAGGAGTTTCATTTTGACCTAAACGTGAAAAAGCACTGAAACGCAATCCGTAGTCTAATTTAAGATCATCAGTAATATCTTGAGAAATGCCCAGATATGTAGCATTATCCCAGGCATATTTTCGTGGAAGCTGATCTTCCGTGATGCCTGAAGTTGGGGAAGTGGGTTTTATATAACCTGGATTAAAGGTGTGATAGATACTTTCCAGACCATATCTTAATTGTAGTTCGTCTGATAAAAAGTGGTTCATATCATAGTTCATGTCCAGGTCATAGATACCGTTCTCAAACTCAAACCCTACGAATTCCAGATTGAGCCTGTAAAGATAGTCCGTGAAGGTAAAGGATAGATCACTGGTTAGGTCATCATTGAACCGATGCTTCCATCTTAAACTTGCGAACGTGTTTCCGTAAGTGTTCTTAAAACTTTCCGCCAGCGAAAATACATCCCTTCCTAAATAACTGGAGAAGTATAATTGATCACCCTCATTGAACCTGTGTTTTAGCTTAGCGTTTACATCATAGAAGTAAGCGGAGTTCGAATTATCCGTTAGCTTCAGGAACAAATGTGCATAAGAGCTCCTTCCGCCAAAGTAGTACGAAGTCTTACTTTTTTTTATTGGTCCCTGTACGTTCAATTTACTACTGACCACACCTATGCTCGCATCTCCTTTATGGTTCTGAAGGTCACCGGATTTAAGGTCTACATCGAGTACTGATGATAATCTACCACCATATCTGGGAGGAATGCCTCCTTTATATAAGGTTAGGTTTTCCACAGCGTTTGGATTGAATACAGAGAACAATCCGAACAAATGAGAGGAGTTGTAAATGGTTGCGTCATCCATTAAGACCAGATTCTGATCTGCTCCTCCGCCTCTAACGTTAAAACCAGAGGATCCTTCACCAGCGTTCGTAATTCCTGGTAATTTTATCAAACTCCTCACCACATCGGCCTCGCCTAATACTACGGGAATTCTTTTTATCGTTTCTGAGCTCAATCGATTAACGCTCATCTGCGAATCCCTGATGTCAAGTTTTTCTATGTCCTTTTCAACGATCACCTCTTCTAGCGATTCAGCCTTAGGCTGGAGATAAATGTCCAATTCCCTATCAGCATCGATCCTTATTCGTTCGTTGTATTCCTGAAACCCAAGATAATTTACATTGATAATATATTCTCCAGGTTCTAAGGCTATCTCGTAAAAACCCTTTTCGTCGGTGCTTATAGCTTTATTGATGGGTTTTATAAAAAGGTAAGCTTGCTGTACCACAGAACCATCGCTCTTATCCTTCACCTTTCCAGATAATTCTACCTGACCATAGGACTGATAACTTAATAGAGCTAAAAGAAGATAAAGTAGGTTCTTCAATATACTTTTTTATACAAAAGTAGTTCAGCAATCCAACTTATAAGGTTTCATCAGTTTAATAATTCCTTAAAGTTTTTACATAAAAAAGCTGCTTTGAGGTTTACAAAGCAGCTTTTATGAATTGATTAACTGGTGTACTATTTCACCTCTTCAAAATCAACATCCTCTACATCATCATTGTTTTTATCGTCCTTTGATGATTTATCATCTGCTGACCCTTGCTGACCACCAGCTTGTTGCCCTTGTTGTTGTTCAGCCTGAGCTTTGTACATTTCCTCAGATACGGCCTTCCATGCTTCATTCAATTTATCTAAAGCAGGTTGTACCTTATCTATATCTTCAGACTTGTGCGCTTCCTTAAGCTCTTCTAAAGCATCTTCAACAGGTTTTTTCTTATCGTCGCTAAGCTTATCGCCATGTTCTTTCAATTGACTTTCCGTCTGGAATATCAATGCATCGGCTTCATTCAACTTATCGACCTTTTCTTTTTGTTTCTTATCGGCATCAGCATTGGCCTCAGCATCTTTTTTCATTTTCTCTATTTCTTCTTCGGTCAATCCTGAAGTAGCTTCGATACGGATATCTTGAGATTTACCTGTTTCTTTATCGGTAGCACTTACTTTGATGATACCGTTCGCATCGATATCGAACTTCACTTCGATCTGTGGTTTACCTCTTGGCGCTGGTGGGATGCCATCTAAATGGAATCTACCTATTGTCTTGTTGTCTTTGGCCATCGGTCGTTCTCCCTGAAGCACATGTATTTCAACACTCGGTTGATTGTCCTGAGCGGTTGAGAATATTTGCGATTTGTTCGTCGGGATGGTCGTGTTAGCTTCTATCAACTTCGTATTAACGCCACCCATGGTTTCAATACCAAGGGATAGTGGAGTTACGTCTAATAAAAGAACATCTTTCACATCACCGGTGAGCACACCACCTTGAATTCCAGCACCTATCGCGACAACTTCGTCAGGATTTACTCCTTTACTAGGTTCTTTACCAAAGAATTCTTTTACTGCTTTCTGAACAGCTGGAATCCTTGTAGATCCACCAACTAGGATTACCTGATTGATATCACTTGCTGAAAGGTCTGCATCTTTTAATGCTTTTTTACAAGGTTCGATGGTCCTTTTGACCAATGAATCGATCAATTGCTCGAACTTAGGCTTACTAAGCGACTTTACAAGGTGTTTCGGGCCACTTTGTGTCGCGGTGATATAAGGTAGATTGACTTCTGTGGATGAAGCTGAAGATAATTCTATTTTAGCTTTTTCAGCGGCTTCTTTCAATCGCTGCAATGCCATTTTATCCTTTTTAAGGTCGATGTCCTCATCTTTCTTGAACTCTTCAGCTAACCAATCGATGATAGCCCGGTCCACATCATCACCTCCTAAGTGAGTGTCACCATCAGTTGATAGTACCTCAAAAACGCCATCACCTAATTCAAGGATGGAAACATCATGTGTACCACCACCAAAGTCAAAGACAACGATTTTTTGGTCTGTATCTTTCTTATCCAATCCATAAGCTAAGGATGCCGCCGTTGGTTCATTGATAATTCTTTTAACTTCTAGACCAGCGATCTCACCAGCTTCTTTGGTCGCTTGTCTTTGCGAATCATTAAAGTAAGCAGGTACAGTAATTACAGCCTCGGTGATTTCCTGACCAGTATAATCCTCAGCAGTCTTTTTCATCTTCTGCAATATCATCGCTGAAAGTTCTTGAGGTGTATATTTCCTACCATCAATGTCAACTCTAGCGGTGTCATTATCACCTTTGATGACCTTGTAGGAAACACGTTCAGCTTCTTTTGATGATTCAGAATATTTATTTCCCATAAAGCGTTTAATAGAGCTTATGGTCTTTTCAGGATTGGTAACCGCCTGACGTTTTGCAGGGTCACCTACCTTTATTTCGCCATCCTCTACAAAAGCGATAACGGATGGTGTTGTTCTTTTTCCTTCTGAATTAGGAATAACCGTAGGCTCATTACCTTCCATTACAGACACGCATGAGTTGGTTGTTCCCAGATCAATACCTATTATTTTACCCATAATTATTAATTTTCTATTTAATCTTAACAGGTCAATCTTTATGCCAGTAGATCTACCATGACAAGCTGTCAGTAATTCATTTTCTTAATTCTCTACTTAATCGTAATTTTACACATTGAAATTAGAATAATGATAAATCCCAATATTCCTAAATTAAAGCATGCCGGGTCAAATAGTTTTTTCCTTATCGCCGGACCATGTGCCATTGAAGGAGAAGAAATGGCATTTCGCATTGCCGATGAACTGGTAAAAATAACCGATGAACTTCAGATACCGTTAATATTCAAAGGATCTTACAGAAAGGCAAACAGGAGTAGAATAGATAGCTTTACAGGAATAGGTGATATAAAAGCCATGGAAATTCTCAATAGAATAAGTGCTCATCATGACCTACCGGTGATCACTGATATCCATGAAAGCAGGGAAGCATCCATGGCGGCCGAATATGTAGATATACTCCAAATACCTGCTTTTTTAGTAAGACAAACCGATCTTGTCGTAGCTGCTGCAAATACAGGCAAGTGGGTCAACTTGAAAAAAGGGCAGTTCATGAGCCCGGAAAGTATGAAACATGCTGTACAAAAAGTGAAGGACAGTGGCTCTAAAAAGGTTTTGCTGACCGATCGTGGAACGATGTTCGGTTACCAGGATATGCTTGTTGATTTTAGAGGAATATCTACCTTAAAGGGTTTTGCACCTACCATTCTAGATGTAACTCATTCTCTTCAGCAACCTAATCAGCGTAGCGGTGTTACCGGTGGAAGGCCTGATATGATAGAAAATATGGCCAGAGCAGCGGTCGTTAATCAAGTTGATGGGCTTTTTCTTGAAACCCATTTTGACCCTTCTAAGGCAAAAAGTGATGGCGCGAACATGCTAGAACTTTCTAAGCTCAAGGGAATGCTAAGAAGACTGTTAGCGATTCACCAAACCGTTGAAAGTTTTGAAAACTGAATTTACTGACCCCTAAAGAAGATAACCGTAGAGAATGCCTTGAGCAATATCCTCAGATCAAGGAAGACATTCCTGTTTTTGATATAATATAGGTCGAACTGGAGCTTTTCTAGCGTATCATCTGCTGATGATGCATACTTTGCATTTACCTGAGCCCAGCCGGTGACACCTGGTTTGATGACACGTCTTATCTCATAAAAAGGTATTTGTTTTTCTAGCTCTTCCACAAAATGAGGACGCCCTGGTCTGGGTACTATAAAGATCATATCACCTTTGAACACATTGATGAACTTAGGTACTTCATCTAATCTGGTTTTTCTCAGGATATTCCCGAACACGGAGATCCTTGCATCATTCTTTGTTGCCCATTGTGCGCCTTTCTTTTCAGCATCCTTCACTATGGTACGCAACTTATAGATCAAATAATGCTGTTCATTCTTACCTACTCGCACTTGCTTATAAAAGATTGGACCTTTATTACACAATAGGTTGATCAACATTACAAAAGGTAAGATAATGCACAGGAACATCAAACCAATTGTTCCTACGATGATGTCCATGAATCTATAAAAAGTTTGATACAACTTGTTATTATGGCTTTTACTGAAAGGGAAATAGCAATAAAAATCATACCCTAAGTCCTGGACAGGAACTTTACTGGCAAGGTCTTCATAGACATGGGAGTAAGCCCTCACGAAAAAGTGGGGATCGCTTTTTTCAAGTTCTTTCTTTACCTCAACGGGATTATAATTATCTCAAACGATGATAGAATTCCTGTAAAACCGCGGAGAGGTGATAACACTTATATAAAAAATTCTCCACAAGAAGATGCTCAGTAAAAGGATACCAAAAAAATACACGATCTCTATCCTGTTAGCTGGTAAGGAAGGTGTATAAACAGGGGTAAGCAAAAAGAACAAAACAGTAAGGAGAATTGCTAATGTAAGATTCTTGAATATCTTGAACCTGGATTCAGCTTTTTGCAGGTCATAGATCTCGAATATCGTTCCAAAGAGCAGAATATAAAGCTTAGCAAAACATACCAGATAACATCGCTTTGCTGGATATCAAAGTAAGAAAGCTCATGATACTCAGAAAAAACATAGATACCAACTATAGCTGATAGAACATCAACTATCCTTAAAAGTATCTTCCTTTCAGAAATATTGAAATGCTTGACACCAGATGCTGACACGTATAATAAATTTGTTGCACAAACATGATCAAATATAATCAAACAAGTCGAATGTTCCTTTAGTAAGTGAAATCTGTTATATCACCAGGACAATTAACTAATGATCATTCAAATAGGAAAAAGCTTCCTTAATGATATCGTGCTCTATCGATATATTATGAACAGCATCTCCCATATTCTTCAATAGTACGAAAAGCACATTACCATTCTTGTTCTTTTTGTCATAACGAAGTAGGTCGATAATGTTATTTTGTTGGGCTTCAGAAAATCCCTTTAGTTCATAGTGCTTTTTGATAACTGTAATTATATCTGCTAAATAATGTTTTTCAAGTCCTGATATTTTATACGATAGATAGGATTCTAATATCATTCCATGAGCAATCGCCTCACCATGGAGCATTGGTGTTTCCATAGTCTTTTGAGAAAAGGATTCTATGGCGTGTCCCAGCGTATGACCAAAGTTCAAATGTTTGCGTATATTTTCTTCATTTGGGTCCTTTTCTACGATGCTTGATTTGATAGATACAGAACCCTTGATCATGTATTCTGCCTGATCTAGGACGTTTTCTTTACTGTTAACGTTTTTCCAATAATCCATACTTGCTATCAGCCCGTGTTTCAGCACTTCTGCAAATCCACTTTTAACCTCTTTTTCATTTAGTGTTTGTAGATAACTCAGGTCAAAAAGCACTAACCTTGCGGAACTTATCGTGCCTATTTGGTTCTTCAAATGGTCTAGGTTCACTCCGGTCTTGCCGCCTATAGCCGCATCTACCATTGCCAATAGTGTGGTAGGGATATTAATGAAATCCATCCCTCTTTTATAAGTGGAAGCGACAAAGCCACCCAGGTCAGTGATCATTCCACCACCCAGGTTGATCAGTAAAGAATGCCTATCCGCATCATGTTCGGCCAGTTTTTTCCAGAGGTAAACGCTGGTATCAAAGGATTTAGTCCTTTCTCCGCTTTTTACTGTGAAAACCTCATTGATCGGTAGTTGTTCTGCTTTTTTCTTAAACTCAGGTAAACAATGCTCTTCTGTATCTGTATCTACCAAAAGGAACACCTTTGAAGGACGTCGTTCTCTTAACAGTTGAATTAACTTTTCATAAGGCTTACTAAAAATATAATTAGCTGGTAATGTATCGTTTATCGAATTCATTCTTACCTATTGTTCAAAGCTCAAAAATAGGACTTATACTTTAGTGAAAAGTTGAAAATCATTAATATATTTGAGAAAATTAAATTAAATTCTAAATGGTTGATACTAAAATATTTAACAATACGAAAGATGCTTTCATATTGAAGACTAAGAAAGATCTTGATCGTTCATTGTTCATTTTTAAGACCATGAACATACCTTTTTTCGTTCCCCTTGGAATCTTCTTTACTAAGTTATCATTAAAATTGAACTTACCGGTAGAAGGATTGATCAAAAAGACCATATTCGAGCAATTCTGTGGAGGAGAGAGCCTGGAGGATTCTATGCCGATCGTCAAACAGATGTACGAAAAGAATGTGAAGTCTGTATTGGATTATTCCGTTGAAGGAAAAAAGACCGATGAAGAGTTCGACAAAACCGCTCAGGTAAAAATAAATATCATCAAGTATGCTTCCGATCACATCGAAATACCCTTTGCTGTGGCAAAACCTACCGGATTAGGCAGGTTCGAGATATGGCAAAAGATCACTGAAAAAGTTGAGCTTACAGCAGAAGAGGAAAAAGAATGGGAAAGAGTAAAAGCGAGGTTTGAAAAGGTTTGTAAAGCCGCTTATGACCATGATACAGACCTTTTGATCGATGCAGAAGAATCATGGATGCAAGATGCCGCCGATGAGCTATGCGAACAGATGATGGCTAAATATAATCAAGAAAGAGCAATCATCTATAATACCTTACAATGTTATCGATGGGATAGATTGACCTACGTCAAAGAAATGCACCAACGGGCTCAGGAAGATGGCTACAAATTAGGCTTCAAAGTAGTTCGTGGTGCCTACATGGAAAAAGAGAACAATAGAGCGGCCAGGAAAGGCCATCAAACGCCCATATGTGAGGACAAAGAGGCGACAGACGTTAATTTCAACGCGGTGATGTGCTATTGCATTGATAATATAGAAGATATAGCGGTGTTCATAGGAACCCATAATGAGGTAAGCACGTATATGGCGATACAGCTGATGAACCAGAAAGGTATAGACCTGGACGACTCGAGGGTTTGGTTTGGTCAACTTTATGGTATGAGCGATCATATCAGTTTCAATATCGGTAAGGAATGCTCTAATGCGATCAAACTATTACCTTTCGGTCCCATTCGTGACGTGATTCCTTACCTGATGAGAAGAGCTCAGGAAAATTCATCCGTTCAGGGGCAAACGAGTAGGGAACTGGCACTTCTGCTCGAGGAAAAACAAAGACGCGAAGGGCAATTCGTTAAAAGGGTTGAGTAGATATGGCAATCAATGAACATTCCTTAAAAAAATAATTTCCCTGAAGGATTAATTTATTATATTTGCAAACTTCAAATCAACCACTGGCGATATACGTGTATGTTGATTTGAAATTAAATTCATTAAACAAATAGATTATGGATCTGGTCAAACATGTAGAGGAAAATTTCGTAGAACATAAGGACTTTCCTCAATTCTCAGCAGGAGATACGATAACGGTTTATTACAGCATTAAAGAGGGTCAAAAAACAAGAACACAGTTCTTTAGGGGAACGGTCATCCAAGTTAAAGGAACTGGAGCCACTAAAACCTTTACGATCAGGAAGATGAGCGGAACCGTAGGTGTGGAAAGAATATTCCCATTGAATATGCCAGCACTACAAAAAATAGAGGTCAATAAACGCGGTAAGGTAAGACGAGCTCGTATCAATTACATTAGGAACCTTACAGGTAAAAAGGCCAGGATCAAAGAAAAGCGAGAAGCTTAAATTCCTTAAATACCTAAAAACCTCTTATATCAAAGAGGTTTTTTTATGTAGAACAACTTTATTAATATATTTGAGAAAGCTTACGGTTCAGTATCTATGAGCATTGTAAGGAAATTAATAATCACTCTTTCATGGACAAACAGATAATTTACACTAAAACAGACGAAGCTCCAGCATTAGCCACTTATTCCTGGTTACCTATCGTAAGAAACTATCTTAAAAAGGCTGACATCTCCATCCACTCCAGGGATATTTCATTAGCAGCCAGAATATTGGCCCAATTTCCAGACCATCTATCAGAAGATCAAAAAGTAGCTGATGATCTGCGATCATTAGGCAAAATGACCGCTGATGAAAAAGCGAACATCATCAAATTACCTAATATTAGTGCTTCTGTGCCACAACTCACCGCCGCAATAGATGAACTAAAGACAAAAGGCTATAATATTCCAGATTATCCGTTCGAGCCGAAAACAGATGAGGACCGCGAGGTCTTAAAGCGATATCAGAAAGTTTTAGGAAGTGCTGTGAACCCAGTGCTCAGGCAAGGTAATTCCGATAGAAGAGTTGCTCAGCCTGTAAAAAATTATGCAAAGAACAATCCACATAGTATGGGAGCCTGGAGCGAAGGTTCAAAATCCCATGTAGCTCACATGAAAGAATGTGATTTTTATGCTTCTGAACAGTCCAATGTTGTCCATGGAAATGCGAAACTGTCCATCATACTAAAAAAGGAAGATGGGAGTGATCAAATATTAAAACAAGACCATCAAGTAGAAGATAAGGAAGTAGTGGACGCTTCTTTCATGAGCGTAAGGTCGCTCAGGCATCATATCAGAAAAGAGATAAGGGACGCGAAAGAAAAGGATGTACTTTTCTCGGTTCATCTAAAAGCGACCATGATGAAGGTTTCCGATCCGGTAATTTTCGGTCATGTCGTTGAAGTGTTCTATGAAAAGATCTTGAAAAAATATAAGTCTGAGCTTGATGATATAAATTTCAACTCTAATAATGGTATAGGTGACCTTTATGAAAAATTGGATCAATTAGACGATAATACCGTTCAAAATATCCAAAGAGATATTGATGCACTGTATGAAGATCAACCAGACCTGGCAATGGTAGATTCCCATAATGGTATTACTAATCTGCACGTTCCCAGTAATGTTATCATTGACGCTTCTATGCCAGCAGCCGTAAGGAGTTCAGGAAAAATGTGGAACAAGAACGATAAGCTGCAAGACATGAAAGCCCTGATACCGGATAGGAGCTATGCCGGTATATATCAGGAAGTGATAGATTTCTGTAAAGAAAATGGTGCTTTTGATCCAAGGACCATGGGAAATGTAAGCAATGTAGGACTTATGGCTCAGAAAGCAGAAGAATATGGCTCACATGACAAGACCTTTATCATACCAGAAGATGGTCATGTGGAAGTCAGGGATGAAAAAGGAAATACCTATTTTTCCCATTCGGTTGAAAAAGGCGACATCTGGAGAATGTGTCAAACAAAGGACCTGCCCATAAAAGATTGGGTTAGATTAGCCGTTAAGCGCGGAAAAGAGACCGGATCACCTGTTATTTTTTGGCTGGATGATCAGCGTGCTCATGACAAAATCCTTAAAAAGAAAGTAAACGAATATTTAACGTTACACGATGTCACTGACGTGGAAATACTTATTCTGGATCCCAGAGAAGCCATGCGTAAAAGTTGCGAGATCATTAAGCAAGGAAATGATTGCGTATCCGTAACTGGTAATGTGCTAAGGGATTATCTGACAGACCTTTTTCCCATTTTAGAACTCGGAACAAGCGCAAAAATGCTTTCAATTGTCCCGCTTCTTTCCGGTGGAGGACTTTTTGAGACAGGAGCCGGCGGTTCAGCTCCCAAGCACGTCCAGCAATTTTTAAAAGAAGGTCATTTACGCTGGGATTCACTAGGGGAATTCCTGGCTTTGGCCGTATCACTGGAACAATTTGCTGATATCCATAAGAACGACCGTGCTCGTGTTATGGCCGAAGCATTGAACAAAGCTAATGATGACTATCTTCAGAATAATAATTCTCCGTCCAGGAAAGTTAACGAGATGGATAATCGAGGGAGTCAATTCTACCTTGCTTTTTACTGGGCGAAGGCTTTGAGTGAACAAGGTGAGGATAAAGAATTAAAAGATGATTTTATTCAAGTCTATCAACAACTTAAAAAAGAAAAGAATAAGATAGAGCAAGAACTTCTGGAAGCTCAGGGCAAGCCCGTTGATATAAATGGATATTATCTGGGTGATGACCAAATGATATTTGACCAGATGAGACCTAGTAAGACCTTAAACTCCATCGTTGAGAGCATTTAAATAAGTATTTCATTCATAAACTTTAATATCGCCTTGATGTTTTACTGTAGTGACGGGTCGACTGTTCGACATTAATTTTATTATTTATTTTATCTTATTGTTGTCCGATTAAAATTCATAAAAACCATGTTTTGTATTTACATTAAGCGATTTGAGACCAGTGAAACAGAATGCCTTTCCTTAGAAGCCGAAGGCATCATGCTTAATTTATAATATCTTGTTATAGTAAGTGAATGATAGAACTCTAATAAATTGCTTTTTTAATAATTATTATATTGATAATGAGCTGTTTGAAGTTTATCTAAAATAACGCATTTTGTGTCTCAAGTCTTATATGACGCCTTTGATGTCACAGGTCTAAAATTTCATATCTTAATTGGACACCACTAATTTTAAGTGAAGAATCATTGATGATCGGTTATCATTATCGTATCCATTACCAACGGTAACCTACTCTTAGATCAAAAAAATCTGCTACATGTCGATGTGCTTTTAGGCCGAATCCGGTATGAAGCTTATCCGATATATCGTAAGTCAAATAATATCGTTGATAAACATCATCAGTGATACGATCTTCATTGAAATAATAAACCCCAAGTTGCTGACCGAATGTCACCTTTCCGAGCCAAAATTCATGACCAACAAGAGCTGCCGCCTGTATAAAACTCTTATTATTGCCACTGTTCTCTATCCTTTCACGTCTGGAATAGTCAAAAATGATCTCCGTTCCACCGGTGATGGCACTTCTGTTCCCTACCCAACGGCTGTATTGTGCTGAAAGACCAGATACATAGAATTTATCCTTATCACCAACATTTGCATTACTCCAACCCGAAAAGTGAGTTAAATTGAAGCGTGCTCTTTCCTCAGGTGGCTTCCTTGAACCGATTTTTTGATGGTCTGGATATGAAACAGGTGTCAAACTCCAGTTCACGCCTATGCTCAAACCTGGAAAATTAATACCTTTATTAGGCTTGCTGATACCTCCGTTAGAAGTGTGGCTATATTTGGTTAAAAACCTAAGGTTCCATTGATCGGTCAGTTGATAGTTTAAACCGATACCGGCCATGATCACAAAGCTTAGATGTGTGCTGTAGGCTTCATTAAGCGGATTGTTCTGTTCATCATAAGGTCTGCTTAGATAAGTACCACCAAGTCCAATCCTGAAGAATAAGTTCGCTTTTTTTTGTGGTCTGAAATAGGGTTCAACGTAACCTAAGGCTATAACGCCATCTCCTAAGATTTCTTCCTTATCAAAATCCCAGTAGGCCAGTTCAACGCCAAACCTTGGCAAACAATTACAGAACGCCCAGGCGTTCTTATTAAGTAACAACTTACTCCAGTCTAAACTTATTCCTGATGGATAAGCATCGCCGATTTCCTCTAATGATCCCGTGTGCTGCAAGATATAGGCCTGGTCTAAACTCATCCCTATGAACGTAGCATGCTTTCCTGCGACATCATCTGCATTTTGCGCCAAACATTGTGGCATTGACAAGATGAAGAACAGTATGGTGATGAATGGACCCCTGATCTTGGTAAGAGATGCTTTATTAGGTCTGTAATACACCCATATTGAACTTACCCATATCGGTTTGATGATCAGCGACATTGATACCGGTGCTTATCCATTTCCTTGTATCTACTGGATCGATAATGGCATCGGTCCATAATCTCGCAGCCGCATAATAAGGACTGGTTTGCGCGTCATACTCACTTTTTACTTTGTCAAAAAGCTCTTTCTCTTTATCTTGGGTGATCTTTTCACCTTGCGACTTGCGCTTGGATTTCTCTATCTGTAACAATACCTTGGCTGCGGAATTACCGCTCATCACCGCCAGTTCTGCGCTTGGCCAGGCAATGATAAGTCTCGGATCGTAGGCCTTACCGCACATGGCATAATTCCCGGCACCATACGAATTGCCTATGATGACGGTAAACTTAGGGACAACGGAATTGCTCACGGCATTGACCATTTTAGCTCCATCTTTTATGATACCACCATGCTCGCTTTTACTTCCTACCATGAAGCCAGTGACATCCTGCAGGAAAACTAATGGTATCTTCTTCTGGTTACAATTGGCGATGAAACGCGTTGCCTTATCCGCTGAGTCGCTATAGATAACACCGCCGAATTGCATTTCTCCTTTTTTGGACTTGACCACCTTACGCTGATTGGCCACGATACCTACCGCCCAACCGTCTATCCTTGCATAGGCCGTGATGATGGTCTGTCCATATCCTTCCTTGTATTCATCATACGCTGATTTGTCTACCAGGCGGCTGATCACTTCACGCATATCATATTGATCGCTTCTTTTCTCTGGTATGAAACCAAAAACCTCTTCGATCCGTTCTTTGGGTTTTGCAGGTTTTTTTCTGTTGAAACCTTGCTTGTCCGGTTCTCCCATTTTATCAAAAATTCTTTTGATCTGATCTAGCGCATCCTCGTCGGTTTCTGCTTTGTAATCGGTAACGCCGCTTATCTCACAATGCGTCGTCGCTCCGCCCAGTTTTTCGTTATCGATGTCTTCGCCAATGGCCGCTTTTACCAGATAGCTTCCCGCCAGGAAGATACTTCCTGTCTTGTTAACGATCAGTGCCTCGTCGCTCATTATAGGTAAATAAGCACCACCAGCCACACAACTTCCCATCACCGCGGCGATCTGCGTGATCCCTTTACTGCTCATGATGGCGTTGTTCCTAAATATCCTGCCAAAGTTCTCTTTATCTGGGAATATTTCATCTTGCATCGGTAAATAAACACCGGCACTATCCACTAAATAAATGATAGGAAGGTGGTTCTCTATAGCTATTTCCTGTGCGCGAAGGTTCTTTTTCCCCGTAATTGGGAACCAGGCACCAGCTTTTACAGTAGCATCATTAGCAACGATGATGATCTGATGCTGCTTCACTTTCCCTATTTTTACGACAACGCCACCACTGGGGCAACCACCTTCTTCTTTATACATATCATAACCAGCAAGCGCACCGATTTCAATGCAGTCCTGAGGTTCATCTACCAGGTGATCGATCCGTTCCCTGGCCGTTAGTTTGTTCTTGCTATGCTGCTTTTCTATCTTTTTATCACCGCCACCTTTGTAGACCCTGGCAAGTCGGTCTTTGAGTTCCGATACTTTGAGCTTATTAAAATCTTCGTTCCTATTAAATTTTAAGTCCATAACAATTATTAAAGTTGGACTAAAATACAAAGTTTAGTAAGATATCGGATACTTAGCTCACGGTTTATTTTTTCAAAGTTCCCTTTATAACTGTGAAATAATGTTTTAGTATTTTTGTGGACATTTTTAAAATATTACTATGGCAATGATGAACAAAAATACCGTTTTAGGATGGGCTACCTTTATTATGATCATCGTAGGCTTAGGATTGATAGCCTTAGGTGCATTTCGTTATAACGAGGTCGCCGGTTGGGGTTTTGCTAGCGTTGGTTTTGGTTTTTTTGCGATTGCCTGGGTGTTTAACTCTTTAAATGGAAGGATATAAATGAGCACATCTTTAAAGAAGACCGAGCTAAATGCAGTCCATCACAACTTGGGAGCTAAAATGATAGAATTCGCAGGTTTTGAGATGCCTGTTTCTTATTCCAGAGTGAATGAAGAACATATTAATGTAAGAAAGAACGTTGGTGTATTTGATGTTTCTCACATGGGAGAGTTCTTCATCACAGGTGAACAAGCGGAAGACCTCTTGCAAAAGGTGACCACGAATGATGTGAGTAAGCTTTATGATGGGAAAGCCCAATATACCTGTATGCCGAATGAAGATGGTGGCATTGTGGATGATTTCATTTTATATCGATTTCATCAGCAGAAATATATGGTCGTGGCCAATGCGTCCAACATCGAGAAGGATTTCAACTGGATCATGGACCATAATGAATTCGATGCGAGAGTAGATGATCGATCGGAAGAGTACTCGTTACTCGCCATTCAAGGTCCAAAGGCGGTTGAAGCCATGCAGCCTCTATATAAGGACGACTTGAACGACATTAAGTTCTATCATTTTAAAGTTGATGAATTTGCTGAATGTGAAGATGTCATCATTTCAGGAACCGGTTACACTGGTAGTGGAGGTCTGGAAATCTATTTTAAAAACAAATATGCCAGGAAGATATGGGATTCTGTCATCGATGCCGGAAAGGAGTTTAATATACAACCTACCGGACTTGCTGCTCGCGATACCTTACGATTAGAAATGGGGTTGTGCTTATACGGCAATGATATCGATGATACGACATCTCCCATTGAAGCAAAATTAGGCTGGATAACCAAGTTCACTAAGGATTTTATTAATGCTGATCAACTTAAAAAGCAGAAAGAACAAGGTGTATCCCGGAAATTAACGGCCTTTATGGTCGAAGGTAAGACCATACCAAGACATGGCTTTAGTATCCTGGACCAGGATGATCAGCAGATAGGCTATGTTACTTCAGGTACTCGTTCGCCCATGTTAGAAAAACCCATCGGGCTAGGCTATGTCAAAGTGGGGAATCATCGTGTAGGAGACAACTTTTATGTGCAGATCAGAAAAAGGAAAGTTCTTGCCAGGGTCGTAAAACTTCCTTTTTATAAGTCGTCTTCCTGATTTGATCTTTATCTTTATAAAAACTTAACGAATGAGCAAAAGCTCCAGGAAAATATTGATCTTAGGAGGTAGCGGTTTCTTGGGCTATGCACTATACAAAGAGCTTAATACATTTTATGATGTCTATTGCACGTATAAGACGCCGACCGATAAACTAAAAAGGAATGACCGTTTCATCATGTGGGACCTGGAAATGGAACTCCCATCGACCTTACTGGATGAAGTAGACCCGGATATTATCATTTCAGCGACCAGAGGTGATTTTTATGCTCAATTAGAAGCGCATATCGTCCTTATTGATCATGTGATAAGACACAAGAAAAAATTACTGTTCATTTCTTCCGCAAACGTCTTTGATGCTTTTACGAACTTTCCTTCTTATGAATACGATAAGACCTTCAGCTACAGTAAGTACGGCCATTTTAAGATCAAGATCGAAAATGCTTTGTTACGGTTGCCTAATAAACTCTACAGCATCTTAAGATTACCCATGGTCTTTGGTAAGAATGCCCCCAGAATAAAGGAGATAAAAACACTTTACGATCTTAAAGAACCCATTGAAGTATTCCCGAACGTGGTACTTAATGCCACAAGCATCCAAAAGTTCACCCAGCAAGTACACTATATCATCAATCGAGAGCTGAACGGGGTTTTCCATCTGGGAAGTAATGACCTGATCCACCACAATGAACTGATCGATAAGTTCTGTGATCGTCTTAGGTATGAAGACCCGCATTTTAAACAGGTCTATAATTCTAATGATGATAGATTTATAGCTGTCATTCCAAGGGATAATAAACTGCCTGAAAATTATCAGATAACGATAGATGAAGTCGTTGATAATTCTATAGTTTTGTGATGAATGATAAAAAAAGACAAGATGGAAAAGCTAAACGGTCAAATGATCAATGAAAAGTTGAATGAACTAAAAAATTGGAAAAAAGATGGCGATCATATCAAGCGAAAGATGCAATTCGCTGACTTCAAGTCCACTTTTGCCATAATGACGAGAATAGCATTTGAGGCGGAAGCGCTTCAGCATCACCCTGAAATGTTCAATGTGTATAATAATCTTGAGATTAGCTTATCAACACATGATGCGGGTGGTATCACCCAAAAGGACTTTGATCTGGCCCAGGCCATTGATCGTATCGCTGATCAATAAAAGGGTAATTTAGTATGAGGTTATAAGGTCTATTGCTTAAAGATAACGGAAGCACTTTTGATGCCGTCAACTTTTTAACTTCAAAAGGTTAAATTTATTTGATATTGAAATAATTAGGGTATCCTTAGAAAGACAAAATTTAAAATCATAGATTTCTGCTAGCTTCACTAAATTGCTGATAAAAATTATAGCACCGATCCATGACTGGGAAGTATTGCTTAATTCAGCTTTAATATTGTTGAGACCATAGCCTTGTTCGCCTTGACCAAATTTTCCTTCAACTTGATTTCTTTCGTTGTTTTCCTTTTTTCGTTTTCTCTTTTGGAATTCTGTAAGTTCCACTTTTTTACCTTTCTCAACTACGGTAAACGGATATTTCTTTCTTTACACCACTTTCTATTTTTGCTAGAACCATATATATTTTATCCACTTGTACTAATTCCGGGTAATAGCTATAAAGCACTTTGTATGATTCTACATGTGGTATTAAATCGGCATCATACTATCCCAAAAAGCGTGTAAAGTTCAAAAATTGATATTTTTAGAATATCAACCAAAAAAACAATTATCATAAACTTCACGAAATCTATATTATTTCATATCAAATTTGATTATCATAGGAATCATCCTCGTGATCAAGCATGTGATCATAGACGAGAATAAAATCTTAGTAAAATAGAAGATAAGAAGAAAAAACCAAAGAAAAAAGGACGCTTTGGACAGAAGTTTCAAGAAATCATGGAACAAGCCCAGGAGCAACAACAGAAAAACAAGGCAAAAAGTAATTTCAACAACTTAGCCAATTCACTAAACATTAATGTATGAAAAGACCCCAAAGATTTCAGAAATCTATGAGGTCTTTTTGATGATTGTCAAAAAAAGTGAGGTATTTTATAAATACATAACTTTAAAGTAAGCTTTATTCCTTTAATCAGTAATCGTAATAGTTCCATTCATAGTTGAATGATATTGACAATTATAGTAAAGTGTATCTGGTGCGTCTTGAGGAACTGTAAATGTTATAGTACCATTTTGAGTTCCATTATTAGTCACTCCACTGCTATATGCGTTATTTGTTCCTGTGGCATTTACAGTATTGATATAAAATGGATGCCCTGAGGCATTAATGGTAAAGGTATATGTTTTACCCCTTTCAAGTGTAAGGTCTGGGTTTGATGAATTAGTAAAACCACCACCATCAAATGTATATGCAGAACTTCCATTATTAGTGACGTCATAGTTAACAGGATTCTGAAGATCATTAATTTGATTTTGCAGCCCAGAGATTAAATTGTCTACTTCGGCTTGTGTATAGGTTGTATTATCAACATAATTTTTAGTGGCTGCATCCTGTTCATCAGTAGGATCTGCCAAATCTTTAATTTGTTGATCGTTAGCAGAGTTGTTTTCTGCTAACACTAGCGCTAGGTTTAATTCGCCTTTGTTGGCTATTTCAACCCAATTGCCAGCATGAGCATAATAGGCTTTACCTG
>Ga0209923_1000028_pt1 | contig 56429 bp, 57 predicted proteins | sample SalPon1_A_H2O_MG_FD_185696 | JGI IMG/M metagenome (GOLD analysis project Ga0209923, IMG submission 185696) | Salt pond water microbial communities from South San Francisco under conditions of wetland restoration - Salt Pond MetaG R1_A_H2O_MG... | ecosystem: Environmental > Aquatic > Non-marine... | reverse complement strand
GCGCAGCTCGCGGGGCTCGCCGCATGAGCCGGGTGCGCTACCTCGCGGCCGCCCCGCCGCTGGTCCTCGGCTCGGTCGCACTCATCGTCGCACCACCCGCGCTCGCCGGCAGCCTGCTCGTCGCCGGCGTGCTGAGCGCCGAGCTGCTGGTGAGCCTCCGGCGGCACCCCACCCCCACACGGGTGGGCATCGCCAACCTGCTGACGCTGCTGCGGGGGCTGCTCATCGGTGCGCTCGTGCTGTACATCATCGGCGGCCCACTGCAGCTGCCGGCGGTGGGGGCGGTGCTGCTGTACGGCACCGCGAGCGCGCTCGATGCGGTCGACGGCTTCGTCGCCCGCCACCGCGCGGAGACCACCGCCGTCGGTGCGGACCTCGACCAGGCGGTCGACTCGCTGGGGTTCGTCCTGGCCCCGCTCGCGGCGATCGCACTCGGCGCACTGCCGGTGTACTACCTCGCGCTGTCGGCCGCCCGCTACGTCTACCTCGCCGCGGTGCGGCTGCGACGGGCCCGCGGGCTTGCTGTGGCACCGCTGCCGCCCTCGCGGGTGCGGCGCCCGCTGGCGGCGCTGCAGATGCTGTTCATCACCGTCGCGCTGGCCCCACCGGTGCCCGCGGCGGTCACCCTCACACTGGCCCCGCTGGCGCTGGCGCCGTCGCTGCTCATCTTCGCGCGGGACTACCTCGTCGTCGCGGGGCACCTGCGGCCGCGGTAGCGACGGGACGGGTGTCCACCGACAGCCCCGGGGGCTCCGATCGTCAGTCCGGAGACGGTCGTGGTTCCACTGCATGTGGGCGTGGTGGATGGTCACTCGGACCGACTCCGCCAGCGTCAGCACGCCGAGCGACTGGTCGGTCAGTCGGCTGCGGAAGGACAGTTCACGGACCGGCTACCTGGCCGCATCCCACCCTCAGCCGGCTTCATCGAGCCGGTCGGCGAGCACATCCATCATCTCCCACAGGAGCCCCGAGGCCGACCGTGCCTCGAGCGTGAGTGGCGTGTATGTGTACGGGTCATCCGGGCTGGCCCGCACCTGATAGTGGAGCAAGCCGTCGACGTGCGGGTTGGGCTCGCAGTGGATGCCGCAGTCGAGTCCCGCTGGTTCGCTGTAGTGGAGCGCGTAGTACGCCTCGATCGGGGTGCGTCGCCAGACATCACTTGGGCGGTCACCCGCGGCGGGCCCAGGCGACGGATCAGCGGTCCACGTCACCCGAAGCGACGCCACCTCCGCGGCCCGGCCGAACCACTCGGGCGCGACCCGCGCACGGAGTGCCCGATACGTCGTCGGTGGTCCCCCTGTGACGGATCGCACTGCGGGATGTCGTGACAGCTCCGCGCGCAGCTGGCGGAGGACACGGTGGCGATCACGTCCGGCCCCACCACTCATGCGGTGAGCGACGACGGATCGGCTGACCAGGTGTCGTACTGCTCGAGCGCCTCCTGGATGAGTCCGAGCTGGTGGCGGGCCAGCTCCCAATCACTCGCGACGCGGATGCGCTCGTGCGCCTCCTCCGCGGAGACGTCGCCCGCTGCCGCGCTGGCACGCAGCGCCTCAGGCGACGCAGCATCGTACGTCGCGGCCCATCCCGCGATGTCATCTTTCAGGGTCACGGCCGCATCGACGAGCTCCGCATCCGTCCGCTCGCGCACCAGCTCGCGGACATCACGGAGGCGCTCGTACAGTGGGTCCGGCTGGTAGTGGCGGGTGCCGTCGTCGGCCGTCGGCATCACCACCCCCAGCTCGGTGAGGCGCTGCAGGTGGTCACGTGCGGTGTTCGGGGCGACAGCGGCCTCCGTCGCGATCCACGACGCCGGCTGGGGGCTGGTGAGTGTCATCGTGACCGAGGTCACGCGGTCGAACGCGGAGGCATGCTCCTTCCAGCGGTCGATCCAGGACTTCTCAGACGCCATGACGGACATAACGCATCAACGCATCATATATCTACTCCACCGCAAACTATTGCCCGCCCCCAGCGCTCACCCCCCGTACCGCGCGTCCATCTTCGCGGCCAGCACGAAGTCAGAGCGGTGCAGCCCGTCGATCTTGTGGGTGTAGATGACCACCTCGACGTGCCCCCAGCTCACCGTCAGGTCGGGGTGGTGCCACTCGCGGTCGGACACGGTCCCCACCTCGACTGTGAACGCGAGGGCGGCGGCGAAGTCATCGAAGTCGTACGATCCGCGCAGGTGGTGCTCGTCGACGACCTCCCACACGTCGCCGTCGAGCTCCTCGAGGAACGCCGCATACCCCTCCGGTGTCAGCGGTTCATCATCGCTCGTGCAGGCCTCACATGGCTCGTCTGCGAGTGCGCTCATGCCGGTACACACTCGCCGGTTCTCAATGAAGCTTCGCCACCGCGGGGGGCTTCGAAGCCCTTTTGCCGGGTCTGCGGGTAGCTGTGGCAATCAGACATGGGGAACAAACCAGCATCGATGTACCGGGGACTGGAGAACCCCTCCTACACCCGACGGGAGTACATCACCGGCGTACCCGGCTCGAAGGTCGCACAGTTCAACATGGGCAACTTGGAGGCGGACCCCGAGGACTTCCCCGTGCAGATCAGCCTGCGGCTGGATGAGGCCACCCAGGTGCGCCACGGCTCGCTCGAGTCGGCGCGGCTGTCGGCGAACCGGCTCATGCTCAAGCAGGTCGGCCAGATGGGCTACAAGATGGTGCTGCGGAAGTTCCCACACCAGATCCTCCGGGAGAACAAGCAGGCGACGGGTGCGGGCGCAGACCGTGTCTCCGATGGGATGCGACAGGCCTTCGGCAAGCCCGTCGGGACCGCCGCGCGTGTCCCCGCAGGCGACCGCCTGTTCACGATCTACTGCAGCGCGGAGGACGCGCCCGTCGCGAAGGATGCGCTGCGCCGTGCGTACAACAAGCTCTCCCCCCCGTGCACCGTGGACGTCGAGCGCGGGAACGACCTCCTGACGGTCTGACGCGGCGCCATGTCGCTGCGGCTGGGTGTGGCCACCCAGGGCCCCACCTTCGAGCGGCTGCAGGCGCCGCTGGCCGCCGCTGACATCACCGTCGTCCCCATCGACAGCGCCGGGGTGACACTCGCCGTGACCGAGCCCGAGCTCCCCGCGTTCGACGTCGGCTTCGTGTACCCCCCGCGCTTCGGCACCGCCGCGGTGATCGATGCGGTGCGGTCGGTCCCCTGGGTGAACGACCGTGCGACCGTCGCCCGCTCGCGCAACAAGGCGGCGACGCTCGCCGCGCTCGCCGATGTGGTCGCGGTCCCGCCGACGGTGCTCGCCGCCGCGCCGCGCGACCGCGACGCTGTCGCCGCCGCGGCCGCAGAGCTGGGCTACCCGCTCGTGGTCAAGCCGACGATGGCCACGCAGGGCATCGGCGTCACCCGGGTGCACGACCGCGACGCACTCGAGGGGGTGCTCGACTACCTCGATGCGATCCACCGCTTCCCGCCGACGGGCGAGAAGTCCGTGCTGCTGCAGGCGTATCTGCCCGGGGCGACCGACGTCCGCGTGATGGTCATCGATGGCACCGCCGTGGGCGCAGTCGAGCGCCACGGCCCCGGCTGGAAGCACAACGTCCACCGTGGCGCGGCGGTGCGGTCGGTCCCCGTCGACGGCGAGATCGCTGCGGTCGCAGAGACGGTCGCGCACACGCTCGCGATCGACTACGTGGGCGTGGACCTGCTGGTCAGCGAGGGTGTGGTCTACTGCTCGGAGACGAACGCGCGGCCGACGATCGACGATCCCGCGCTGTATGCAGGGGACATCTTCGCGCGACTCATCGAGCTGATCCGCCGCGTCGCGGGCTAGTCGATGTCGATCCGGGCGGCGGGGTCGCGCACGTCGAAGGACATCTCGAGGACGCCGTTGTTGAACCGCGCGCTGCCGCTGTGCTCGTCGACCGCCTCGGGCAGCCGCAGGCGCTCATCGTACTGCCGGCGCTCGCCGCTGGCGGAGATCGTCACCAGCTCCCCATCGCAGCGGATCTGCAGGTCCGCCTTCTCGATGCCCGGGAGGTCACCGACGATCCGCACACACTCGCCGTCGCTGCTCACATCCAGGTGCGTCTCCGAGCGGAACCCCGTCCGGTCGCTGTCCCCACGCCCCATGGGTCCCTCGCGGACCGCCCGCTCGACGTCACGCACGAACCGGTCGAATGGGTCATCGGGGTTGAACGGCATACCGGCGATGGCCGCCAATCGGACTAAAACCCTTCCCACGCCAGGCGGGATGGCGGGGGCTTGATATAGCACCTCATCTGATACTCGGATATGAGTAACTCTTCACCGGTCCGGATCGCCCTCAACGGCTTCGGGCGCATCGGCCGGAACGTGGTCCGCGCGCTCCCGCGGTACCCCGACGTGGAGCTCGTCGCGATCAACGACGTGATGGAGCCCGCACAGATGGCGTATCTCGCGGAGTACGACACGGTGATGGGGCGCGACCCATCCGTCGAGCTGCACGACGGCCGCCTGCGGACCGAGGCGGTCGATGCGGCACTGCTGCAGGTGCGCGACCCCACCACGCTGCCGTGGGCCGAGCATGACATCGACGTCGTCCTCGAGTGCACGGGCATCTTCCGCACCCACGAGGATGCGGCGATGCACCTGGAGGCGGGCGCACAGAAGGTGATCATCTCCGCGCCGCCGCGCGGTGACACCCCCGTCACCCAGCTCGTCTACGGGGTCAACCACGACCGCTACGCGGACGAGGCGGTCATCTCCAACGCCTCCTGTACGACGAACTCCGTCACCCCGATCGCGCAGGTGCTCGATACGCGGTTCGGCATCGACCACGGCATGCTCACCACGGTGCACGCGTACACGGGGAGCCAGCAGCTGCTCGATGGGCCGATGGCCAAGCCCCGCCGTGGCAGAGCCGCCGCCGAGAACATCCTCCCGACGACGACCGGTGCGGCCGCGGCGGCGACGGCGATCCTGCCCCAGCTGGCGGGCAAGCTCGACGGGATGGCGATCCGGGTGCCCGTGCCGAACGGCTCGCTCACCGAGCTCGTCGTCACGCTCGATGCGTCCCCCACGGTCGCAGCGGTGAACGACGCCTTCCGGGCTGCGGCGGCGGAGGGCCCGCTCGCGGGTGTCCTGGGCGTGACCGACGACCCGCTCGTCTCCAGCGACATCCGGGGGATGCCCTACAGCTCGATCGTCGACCTCGCCTCGACGAACCGTGTGGGTGCGGGGGCGATGTACAAGGTGCTCACGTGGTACGACAACGAGTTCGGCTTCTCGAACCGCATGCTGGATATGGCACAGTTCATCACCGCGTGAGTCGACCGCCCCCTATGGTCCCCTTCCAGACGGTGGAGGCGATCGCCCCCGACAGCCGCGTGCTCATCCGGATCGACCTGAACGCCCCCGTCGACGACAGCGGCAGCGTCGTCGCCACCCGGCGGTTCGACCGCCACGCCGCATCGGTGGACACCCTCGCCGCCGCGGGCCATCGCGTGGTGTGTCTGGCCCATCAGGGTCGCCCCGGCGGGGATGCGTTCATCTCGCTCGCACAGCACGCGGCGCTGCTCGATGCGAGGACGGATGCGCCGGTGCGGTTCGTCGATGCGGTGACCGAGCCGCGGGCGCTCGCGGCGATCGATGCGCTGGCGCCGGGGGAGGTGCTGCTGCTGGAGAACGTGCGCATGCATCCCGATGAGCTGCCGGAGGCACCACCCGCGGAGAAGGCCGAGACCGCCCTCGTCGGGACGCTCGCCGCGGCGGTCGACTGGTACGTCGATGATGCGTACTCGGTCGCACACCGCTCGCACGCGTCGATCGTGGGCTTCCCGCTGCGGCTGCCCGCCTGTGGCGGCCCCGTCATGGCGACCGAGCACACCGCGAACACCGCGATCGGTGACCGCAGCTTCGACGGCCCGGTGGTCATGGTCCTCGGCGGCACCAAGGCGACGGACGTGATCGGGGTGATGCGTGCGCTCGCCGCGCGCGTCGACCGGTTCTGTCTCGGTGGCGTCGCCGCCGAGCTGTTCCTGCGTGCGGCCGGTGCCCCCGTGGGTGTCGACACCGGCAGCGGCGACCGCTTCCGCGACCAGTGGGCGAACACCGCCGATGAGATCGCCGCGATCGCCGACACGCTCGAGGCGGAGGTGCTGCTGCCGACGGACCTCGCGTACGCCGACGCCGCCGGCGAGCGGGCGGAGGTGGCGGTCGCGGCGATCGAGACGAAGACCACACCGTATCTCGACATCGGCACCGAGACCGCCGAGCGCTATGCCGCGGCGGTCGCCCCAGCGGCGGCGGTGTTCGTCAAGGGCGCACTGGGCGTCTTCGAGGACCCCCGCTTCGCGAGGGGGACCGTCACCGTGCTCGAGGCGATCGCCGACGCGGACGCATACAGCGTCGTCGGTGGTGGTGACACCTCGCGGGCGGTGCCGCTGTACGACCTCGACCCCGGCGACTTCGACCACCTGTCGATCGCCGGCGGTGCGTACCTCACCGCACTCAGTGGGGCGTCGCTCGTCGGTGTGGACGTGCTGCGGTCTGCGACCACAGCGCCTTAGCCGCCCCAGGGCGTCTCTGAGATATGCACATCGGCGTCGTCGCAGACACCCACGATGACCGTGCGGTCGCCACCCGCGCCGTCGAGCTGTTCACCGACGCGGGTGTCGACGTCGTGATCCACTGTGGCGACATCATCGCCCCGATCACCGCTGCCATCTTCGAGACGGACGCGTTCGCGTTCCACGCGATCCGCGGCAACAACGACGGGGCGTGGCCGCTCGCGTCGGTGATCGACGACTTCGGCACCTTCCATGGGGAGTTCGCCCGCCTGGAGCTCGACGGCGTGCGCATCGGGGTGACGCACGGGACGCACGCGGCGCGGGTGGACGCGCTCGCGCACAGCGACGCACTCGACTGCGTGCTGCGTGGACACACCCATCGGCACGGCACCGACACCAGCGGGCAGGTCCCCGTCATCAACCCGGGTGGGGTGCCCATCCCCGGCGCCGACGACACCGCACACGTCGCCATCGTCGACACCGCCGACCTGTCGGTGCGCTACCGCTCCTGCTGAGGGATGCCTGCGGTCAGCCCATCGGTGTCGATGAAGCCCGCGGGGTCTCCACGGATGCCCACCCCGAGCGACTCGTCGGTCAGCTGCATCGACGTCGCCGCGTCGGCGGTCTCGAAGATCGCCCGGATCGCATCGACGTTCTCGGGGATCACATCCGCCTCCTGGTGGATCGCCTGGAACAGGTACAGGTCACGCCCCTCGACGGCGACCGACTCCGCCCACACGCAGTTCTCCCAGAGGTCGCCACGGGGTCGCTCCGCATCATAGGCGAACTCCTTGAGGGTGCCTGCACCGTCGAGCCCCAGCCCGGGTGGGATGAGGTAGATCCGTCCCTCCCGCCCGAGCACCTCACGGACGTGTGCGGCGGTGGGGCTGTCCTCGAGGGTGACGTTCAGCGCGTGGACGTGCATGAGCGTCGCAGGCACCTTCATCCCCATCGTGTCGATCGCCACATCCGGGAAGATCGTCTGCACGTCCGGCCCGTGATGTGAGGGGATCGCGATCGGGTCGGGGAGGATGTCGTTGATCGGCCCGCGTGCGTTCTGCCCGGGGTCGCCGCCGCGGCGCACGAGCGTCGCGCGCACCCGCTCGATCCCGTAGGCCTCCTCGAGTGGGGCGATGATGCGTGACAGGCCGGTGGTGTTGCAGGAGACCACGCGGACGAACTCCGCGCCCGCCGCAGCGGCATAGTTGCCGCGGGCGTTGAAGCTCACATCCGCGACGGACGCATCCTCGCCACCCTGGAACACCGCGGGCGTGCCGTAGGTCGCATACCGCTCGCGGTTCTCTGCGCCGATACCGGAGGGCGTGCAGTCGACGATCACATCCGCTGCGGCGATCAGCTCATCGACCGCGCCGACGACCTCGATACCGGCCTCGGTGAACAGCGCGAGCCGCTCGGGGATCGCCGCGTACATCTGGAAGCCCCGGTCGACGGCGGTGTGCGCCTCGAAGTTCGGCTGCGTCTTCGCGACACCGACGACCTCCATGTCCGGCTGTGCGGCCACCGCATCCGCGACGCGCTTGCCGATGGTCCCGTAGCCGTTGATGCCGACGCGGATCATGACCACATTCCTCAGAGTGGCCGAATAGGCATTTCGGGCACTGAAAACGCTACTTGCGTGCGAGTGACCCCACACGCTCTTGCCGCTCGGACCGCGACAGGTCGCATGCAGACGGATGCGCTCGCTGCGGCGGCGATGACGGCGGTGGACGTGTGCCTCGGGGTGGGGGCCGATGAGCGATGTGTGGTGGTGACGGACCCGCCCCGGCGGGCGATCGGTGATGCCCTCGCCGCGGCCGCGCGCGAGCGGACCGACGACACCACCCTCATCGAGATGCCCGTGGGCACCCAGCACGGCGCCGAGCCGCCGGCTGCGGTGGCACAGGCCATGGCGGACGCCGACGTGTTCGTCGCCCCCACGACGAAGAGCCTGAGCCACACCCGCGCCCGCAGTGCCGCCACGGATGCGGGTGGTCGGGGCGCGACGCTGCCGGGGATCACCCCCGAGGTGTTCATCGCGGGGATGCAGGCGGACTACACCGCCGTCGCCGAGACCACCCACAGCCTCGCAGCGGCGGTGGCCGATGCGTCGACGGTCACCGTGGAGACGCCCGCCGGCACCGACCTGCGGGTCGACGTCCGCGGTCGCAGCTGGCAGACCGACACGGGGGCGGTCACCACCCCGGGCGCGTTCTCGAACCTCCCCGCCGGTGAGATCTTCATCGCCCCGACGAGCGCAGCGGGCACCGTGGTGATCGACGGGACGATGCGGCCACGCGGGCTGCTCGAGGAGACACCCGTGCGGTTCGACGTGGACGACGGGCAGGTCGCGGCGATCTCCGACCCCGCGGTCGCCGCACAGGTCGAGGAGGCCGCCGCTGCGGTGGGCGATGCGGCGTCGAACTTCGCGGAGCTCGGGATCGGCACCAACCTCGGCGTCACCGAGCTCGTCGGCTCGGTGCTGCTGGATGAGAAGATGGCGGGCACCGTCCACGTCGCGATCGGCGACAACGCCGGCATCGGCGGTGATGTCGAGGCACCGCTGCACCTCGACGGCATCATGCGCAGCCCCACGGTGACCGTCGACGGGCAGCCGCTGGCACTGCCGTGACCGCGGACCGGAGGTTTTTGTCCCGTGGGTGGTGACCGCCGGCAGATGCCACAGCACACCGGCCAGCAGCTTCTGGCCTGCCCCCGATGCAGCCCCGACGACCCCATCGTCCACGCCGTGGTCGCCGAGGGTGCAGGCGCGCTGACCGTCCGGTGTGACGCGTGCGGGCATGTGCACAAGGTCCAGCCGACCACCGCACCGACGATCGAGCGTCCGGTCATCATCTCCCAGGACGGCGAGTCGACACGGGCGATCGTGCCGACGGCACCGGATGAGCGCGTCAGCTGCGGTGATGAGTTCATCGTCGACACCGATGCGGCGATCATGCAGGTGCGGGTGACGGCGATCGAGGATGCAGATGGTCGCCGGGTCGATGCGGCCACGATGGCTGCGGTGCAGACGCTGTGGACCCGCGCGGTCGACAACGTCGGGGTCAACGTCACGATCCACCCCCCGGACGAGCGTGACCGCAGTCACAGTGCGACGGTCCGCCTGCCCGGGGAGTACACGCTGGAGGTCGGTGCCACCCTCGATGTCGACGACGCGACCGTGACGATCTCGGGGATCCGCATCCGTGATGCGGTGACCGACTACCGGCATCGCACCTACGACCACCCCGGCGATGCGGTCTTCGCCAAGGATGTCCAGCGGGTGTATGCGGTCGCCGACCGCAGTGACCCCTGGTCCGTCTGGTGACCGGCGTGTCGGACGATCGGGCCGACGAGCGGGCGGCGCTGGTCGACCGGTTGGCCGCAGGCGACAGCATCGACCCTGCTGTGCAGGAGGCGATGCGGTCGGTGCCCCGACACCTGTTCATCCCGCCGGAGCACCGCGCGTTGGCGTACCGAGACCGTCCCGTCCCCATCGGCGACGGTGCGACGATCAGCGCCCCGCACATCATCGCACAGATGACCGACCTGCTCGCACTCGAGGGGTCGGAGGATGTCCTGGAGATCGGCACCGGCTGTGGCTACCACGCGGCGGTGACCGCGGCGATGCTCTCCGGGGGTGGGACGGTCCACTCGGTGGAGGTGTCGCCGTCGCTCGCAGAGGCCGCCGTGCGGCACCTGCGGGCGGCTGGGCTGGCAGACCGGGTGGCGATCCGCGTCGCCGATGGGGCAGCTGGCTGGCCAGCTGCGGCCCCGTACGACGCCGCGTATCTGACGTGTGCCGCCCCACAGGTGCCGCATGCGGTGCTCGCGCAGTGTCGGGTGGGCGCGCGCGTGGTCGCGCCCGTCGGCACCGACACCCAGCGGCTCATCGCGCTGACCGTCGGTGAAGATGGGGTCCGTGACCGGACGGATCACGGCGCGGTCCGCTTCGTCCGCATGCAGTGAGTCCGCAGGGTTCAATCACGTCGGGGCTCCCGACATCGCATGGACCGAGCGCGTGCCCGGGAGGCGATGGTCGAGCGCATCAGCCGTGCGCAGACCCTCCCGGCGGCGCTCATCGATGCGATGGCGACCGTCCCCCGCGAGCGGTTCGTGGAGACCGCACCGTACGGCGAGCTGCCACAGCGGGTCGATGACAGCGACGTCCTCGCACCATCGACGGTCGCACAGCTGCTGGGCATGGCAGCGCCGATCCGCGGCGAGGAGCCCCGCGTGCTGCTCGTCGGCGCGGGGGTCGGCTACACCGCGGCGGTGATCGCAGAGCTCGTGGGTGCGCCCGCGGTGCATGCGGTCGACATCGACCGCCGGCTGGTCCGGCGTGCCCGCCGGAACCTCGCCCGGGCGGGCCATGCGGCCGTGCTCGTCGACTGCGCCGATGGGGCCGATGGCTACCCGCTGTACGCACCGTACGACCGCATCATCGTCGAGGCAGCCGCCGCACGCGTGCCGCCTGCGCTGTTGGAGCAGCTGACGGCCACGGGCCGGCTCGTCCTCCCACTGGGTGGGTCCGACCAGCAGCTCGTGTCGGTGGATGCGACAGGGGAGGTCCGCGAGGCGGGGCCACGGGTCCGGCTCTCCCCGCTGCTCGCACCGGGTGAGGCACCTGCGGGCCCCATCCGGAACCGCACCGTGCGGGAGGACTCCGAGCGGGCCGATGCGGCCGCAGACCGGCGCCACGGCTGGGAGCTGGAGTGGATCGACTGGTCACGTCGGTGAGCTCAGACGGTGTCGACGCCCGTGCCCACCGAGCAGACGTACTCACCGGAGGCGACCTGCGGTCGGCGGTTCGCCCGCCAGAAGATGCCATCTGACTCGGCGGACACCTCCGCACGCGCTGTCCCGAAGACGTCCGTCACGCCGAAGAGCACGTCACCGGCCTCGACGGCCTGGCCCAACCCCGCCTCGAAGGAGACCAGCCCGCCGACTGGCGCGCCGTACTGGTCGAACCGGCGTGCACGACGCTGTGGACCCACCTCGATATCGCCATCGAGGAATCCGTAGCCTCGGAGCACGTTCATCACCCCTCGCACGCCCGTCCGGATGCTCGCCGCATCCCACCCGACGGCACCACCGAGCTCTGGGTCGATCGCGGGGATGCCCTCATCGGGTGCGACCCGTGCCAGCTGTCCCCGTGGCCCCTGCTGATCGAAGATGTAGCCCGTGTCGAACGTGCGCGCCAGCTCCAGGCAGGACTCATGCAGCCGGTGCCGGCGGCCACATCGCACCCGCACCTCATCGATCATCTGCGATGTCGACCCCTGGTGCAGGTCCAAGATCAGATCGGCCTCCGTCGCGAGCTCGAACGTCGCCGCGGCGATGCGCTCGGAGGCACTCCCCTCGGTCGACCCCGGGTACGTCCGGTTGAGCTTCATGTCGTCGATCGGATTGCGGTGGACCTGCTGGTGGAACGCCTCGTAGTTGACCACCCCGACCATCACGACCCGGCCGGTGAGTGCGGCCGGATCGAGCTGCTGGGCCACCTCCCGGATCACGCCGACCCCGTTGAGCTCATCCCCATCAGAGGCGGCCTGGATGTACAGCGTCTGCCCGCCTGTCGCACCCTCATACACCGCGACGGGGAGGGCGATCGGCCGGCCGATGCGGCTCTCGCCGACCTCGAGCCAGCCCGTCGCTGCCTCCCCTGGGTCCGCCTGCGCAGACCCGATTGTGACCATTGCGCTCTCGGTTCGTGGCGGCACGCTTAGTGCGTTCGATGTCCCGACCCACACAGCTACACCGTGAGCGGGAAACGGTCACACAATGCGTGGCCTCCCGTCGATCACCGACCGGCTGTGGATCGACATCCGGCACGAGCGCGACATCGTCGTGCTGTCGGTCGCCATGTTCACCTTCAGTCTCGCGTTCCAGGCGACCAGTCGCTACCTCCCACGCTACCTCAGCGTCCTCGGCGCTGGTGCGGTCGTCATCGGCCTCTTCGGCAGCTTCAGCAGCCTGCTCGCCGCGCTGTACCCGTACCCCGGCGGCCTCATCGCCGACCGGGTGGGCGCGCGGCGGGCGCTGACGGGCTTCGGTCTCGCATCCACCGTGGGCTTCCTCCTGTGGGCGTTCGCCGCGCCCATCGGCTCGGTGTCGCTGTCGGGTCCACAGGGCCCACTCGTGCTCCCCATCGGGATCTTCGTCGGCGCGGTGTTCGTCCAGGCGTGGCGCTCGCTGGGGCTGGGGGCGACGTTCGCGGTGGTCAAGCAGGCGGTGCCGCCCGACCGGCTCGCCAGCGGCTTCGCGAGCACCGAGACGGTCCGGCGGCTCGCCTTCCTGCTCGGGCCCGTGCTCGCCGCGGGGGTGCTCACGGTGACGACGTTCCCCCGGGGCTTCCCCATCATCCTCCTCGCCGCCGCCACGGTCGCCGCCGTCGGCACGATCGCCCAGCACCGCCTCTACGACGCGGACGACCCCGTCGGCAAGCCCCTGCAGGGCATCGAGCAGCTGCGTCGCGACCTGGGTGCGCTGCCGGGGGCGCTGCGGCGGTTGCTCATCGCGGACACGTTCGTGCGCTTCGCCAACGGCATGGTCTACGTGTTCTTCGTCATCGTCGTCACCGAGTTCCTCGCGGTGGGGCTGCGACTGCCGGCGGGCCTCGGCGGCCGCAGCATCGCCCCCGACCCCTTCTTCGGGCTGCTGCTCGGCGTGGAGATGCTCGTCGCGCTCGCGGCGATGCTGCCGATGGCCGCGGTCGCCGACCGCCTGGGCTACAAGCCCGTCGTCGCACTCGGCTTCGCGGTGTACGCGGTCTTCCCGGTGCTGTTGATCAGCGCCCCCGCGGACCCACGCGTGCTGGTCGCGCTGTTCGCGTTCTCGGGGCTGCGCTTCGCGGGCCTGCCCGCACACAAGGCGTACATCATCGCCCCCGCACGCCGTGATGCGGGTGCGACGACCGTCGGCGTGTACTACCTGATCCGCAACCTCGCGACCGTCCCTGCCGCAGCCGTCGGTGGCCTCCTGTATGCGCTCTCGCCGGCACTGGCGTTCACCACCGCCTCGGTGGTGGGCCTGCTCGGGACGGCCTACTTCCTCATCGCCGCGGAGGCCCCAACCCCCACCGGCTGATGGCGCGATTGATGTCGATGGACGCCAACTGGTGTATATGAGCGAGTCGCCGCCGCCGCCACTCGTGCAGCTGCTGCGGACGATCGAGGTGGCCTCGGCCATCAGACGGGGTGTCCTCGTGGGAGCGGGGCTCGCGGTGGCGCTGTACCTCATCCGCGTCTTCGAGCTGATCGGCCCCGTCGCCGGGACGCGCAGCTACCCCATCCTCGGCGTCTCCGGCTGGTATGCCATGCTCGCGCTGGTGCTGGCGGTCTCGGTGGCGATGCTCATCACGGCGGTGATCGTCATCATCCGGCTCGTCCGGCTGTTCCGCCACGCGGCCGATCAGGAGCCGGCTGCGTGATCGGCGAGTGTCTCCAACCGCTCGGCACCCGCCCGGGTGCCCTTGGCGATGAGGACATCCCCCGCGCTCACGGTCGTCGCGGCATCGGGCTGGACGACCCACCCATCCGCGCGGCGCACCGCGATGATGCGCATGCCCGTCTCGGTCTGAACGGCCTGCTCACCGAGCGACCGCCCCGCGAGCCTGGCGGTCTCTGCGACCGCCACGCGGATGATCACCTCATCTGACTCCTGCACCGCAGCGGCGACGACGGGGTGTGCGTCGATCCCCCGCAGCACGCCCTCTGCGATCTCCAAGGCGGCATCGGAGATCACCTCGGTCGCCGCGGCGAGATGGAACAGCCCCCGCAGCTCGACGGGATCGTCGACCGCAGCGGCGGCGCGGAGCCCCCACGCCTCCAGGCGGGACTTCAACGCATCCATCTCCACCTCGAGCTCGCTGACCTCCTCTGCGACCGGCCGCGAGTCGAACAGCACCGCCCCGTACGCCAGGTCGACCGCCAGCTCGCTCATGTCCTTCATGAGCACGATCGAATCGACCGCCCGCTCGAGGTCTGGGACCGACCCGTCCGGCCGCACCGGTGGGGTGAACGACCCGTCACCGACCGCCTCGACCGCCGCGGTCAAGCCCGCATCCTGCCCCCGCAGCAGCAGCACATCGCCTGCCTCGACGGTGGTCTCCGCGCTGGGGTTCAACAGCCATCGCTGCTTCTGCACGGCGGACTCCCGTCGGATGGCGATGACGCGGACACCCGTCTCGGTCTCCAGGTGCGAGTCGCCGAGGGTGACGCCCACCGCCGCCGCGCCCGCCTCCGCGCGGATGCGGATGACCGACTCGGTCGCATCGTGGAGCCCGCCGCGGATCGCAGGGGGCATCCCGATCTCCTCGAGGACGATCTTCGCGATGTCACCGGTGGCGTTCGAGACCTTCTCTGCGGCACCGATGACGCCGAGCACGGGCGCGAGCGCCTCTGCATCCTCGGGGTTGCGTGCGGCCAGCAGCACGCTCATGCGCCCCTGCATCTGCAGGAGGTCCATGCGTGCCTCCAGCTCGAGGACCTCCTCGGCCAGCGCATCCGAGTCGCCCAGCACCGCCGAGTAGGACAGATCGATCAGCAGCTCAGCGGTGTCCTTCATCTCTGCGAGGACCGCCTTCACGCTGACCGGCTCGTACCGCACCTCCTCGGCGACCATGGCGTCACGTACTCGAGGTATGTATAAACCGTTGGTGCCGCGGGTGTGCCCGTGAATAACAATGCTTTTTTAAACAACTCGTCAACCCGGAATATGTCAGACACACTCAATCCGGGCCTTGAGGGTGTGCTGTTGGATGAGTCCGCGTTGAGCTACATCGACGGGGACGATGGCACCCTGCTGTACCGGGGGTATCGCATCGAGGAGCTCGCCAGAGAGACCTCCTTCGAGGAGGTGACGCACCTGCTGTGGGAGGGGCAGCTACCCGATGCGAGCACCCTCAGCTCCTTCCGCAGCACCCTCGCGGAGCAGCGGGCGATCGACCCATCGGTCGATGCGGTGATCGAGACGCTGGTGGCCGCCGAGGAGGCGCCGATGGCCGCACTGCGCACCCTCATCTCGATGCTGTCGGCGTATGATTCGGTGCAGGCGGACGATGACCTCGCACAGCTCCGCGAGACCGCCTGCCACGTGACCGCCCAGCTGCCGACGCTGCTCGCGGCGTACCACCGCCGTCGCGAGGGAGACCGCCCGGTCGAACCCGATCCGGCGCTCTCGCACGCGGCGAACTTCCTGTACATGCTCACCGGTGAGGCACCCGACCCCGTCATCGCTGAGGGGTTCGACATGGCACTCGTGCTGCATGCGGACCATGGCCTCAACGCGTCGACGTTCTCGGCGATGGTCACCGCCTCGACGATGGCCGACCTGCATTCGGCGATCACCGCAGCGATGGGCACCCTGTCTGGGCCGTGGCACGGTGGGGCCAACGCGGCGGTCATGCAGATGCTGCGGGAGGTCGACGCCAGCGACAGCCCGCCGACGGAGTGGGTGGCCGACGCACTCGAGGCGGGGCGGCGCATCCCGGGCTTCGGCCACCGGGTGTACTCCGTGACGGACCCGCGTGCGACGATCCTCAGCGAGGCCTCAGAGGCGCTCGCGACCGCCGCGGGCGACCCCCGATGGATCGAGTACTCGACGGCGATCGAGACGTACATGCGCGAGGAGAAGGGGCTCGTGCCGAACGTCGACTTCTACTCCGCATCGATGTACCATCAGATGGGCATCCCCACGGACCTGTACACCCCGATCTTCGCGCTCAGTCGGGTGGTCGGGTGGGCGGCGCACATCGTCGAACAGCGGACAGACAACCGCCTGATCCGCCCGAGGGCCCGATACGTGGGTCCACAGGAGCGGCCGGTGCCACCGATCGCCGAGCGCTGAGGTAGAAGGGCTTAAACAACACACCGGCCGTTGGTGGAGGTGAGCCGGGATGGCTGAGTGGTAAAGCGCACGCCTGGAAAGCGTGTTCCCTCTGGGATCCAGGGTTCGAATCCCTGTCCCGGCGTCATCGGACCGATCCGCCCATACGCACCGTAGATGGGCTGCAACACCGATCCACCGGCATCTGGGATCTGTGCAGGTTCCGAGCATTTTTTATAGAATCGCAATCAACCGTTCTGTGAGCATGAGCCAACGAATGACGCAGGGACAGCCCATGATCATCATGGGCGAGGATGCACAGCGGGTGAAAGATCGGGACGCGCAGTCGTACAACATCCAGGCGGCCCGGGCGGTCGCGGACTCGGTCCGGTCGACGCTCGGTCCGAAGGGGATGGACAAGATGCTCGTCGACTCGATGGGCAGCGTGACGATCACCAACGATGGGGTGACGATCCTCAAGGAGATGGACATCGACAACCCCACCGCCGAGATGATCGTCGAGGTCGCCGAGACACAGGAGGATGAGGCGGGCGATGGGACGACCACCGCCGTCGCGATCGCCGGTGAGCTGTTGAAGAACGCCGAGGACCTCCTCGAGCGCGACATCCACCCCACGGCGGTCATCAAGGGGTTCCACCTCGCGAGCGAGCAGGCACGTGGTGAGGTCGATGCGATCGCGGAGACGGTCTCTCCAGAGGACCGTGACACGCTCATCAAGGTGGCCGAGACCTCGATGACGGGCAAGAGCTCCGAGCTGAACAAGGAGCTGCTCGCAGAGCTGATCGTCGACACCGTCGCCGGTGTCACCGTCGAGGCCGACGATGGTTCGTACGTCGTCGACCTGGAGTTCGTCAACATCGAGACGCAGACCGGTCAGGCCGCAGCCCAATCGGAGCTGCTCAACGGCGCCGTCATCGACAAGGACCCGGTCCATGATGACATGCCCGTCGACGTCGAGGACGCGACGGTGCTGCTGCTGAATGAGCCCATCGAGGTCGAGTCGGCGGATGTGGACACGCAGGTCAACATCGAATCGCCCGACCAGCTGCAGATGTTCCTCGACCAAGAGGAGAAGCAACTGCGGGAGAAGGTCGACCAGATCACCGATGTGGGCGCGAACGTCGTCTTCTGCCAGAAGGGCATCGACGACCTCGCCCAGCACTTCCTCGCGAAGGAGGGCGTCCTGGCGGTCCGCCGCGCGAAGAAGTCGGACATGAAGTTCCTCAAGAACGTGCTCGAGGCATCGATCGTCTCGGATCTCGACAGTGTCACCGCTGATGACCTCGGTCACGGCAGCGTCACCCGGGATGACGATGACGAGCTGTTCTACGTCGAGGGCTCCGGGGATGAGGCACACGGCGTGACGATCCTCCTGCGCGGGTCGACCGAGCACGTCGTCGACGAGCTCGAGCGCGGGATCCAGGATGCGCTCGACGTCGTCTCGACGACGGTCACCGATGGCCGCCTCGTCTCCGGTGGTGGTGCGATCGAGATCGAGCTCGCCCGCCGCCTGCGTGACTACGCCGACTCCGTCGGCGGTCGCGAGCAGCTGGCCGTCGAGTCGTTCGCCGATGCGCTCGAGCTCGTCCCCCGTGTGCTCGCGGAGAACGCCGGGATGGACTCGATCGACACCCTCGTCGAGCTGCGGAAGGCGCATGAGGAGGGCAACAGCCGTGCGGGGCTGAACGTCTTCAGCAACAACGTGACCGACACGTTCGATGTGGGCATCGTCGAGCCCGCGCACGCGAAGGAGCAGGCGATCGCCTCTGCGACAGAGGCGGCGAACCTCGTCCTGAAGATCGACGACATCATCTCCGCCGGCGACCTGTCCACGAAGGGCGAGGACGACGGCGGCGACATGGGCGGGATGGGTGGCATGGGCGGGATGATGTGACCAGGTCGGTCACACCCCCCGCAGCGACCCGCACCGCCTGCTGACTACACCCTACCCTTGTTCATCAACCGCGAGCGTCAGCTGTGGCCGGTACGGGACCGGTCGCACCGCATCCGCACCATCCTCGCGGACCACCTCGACCTCCGCGTCGAAGCGGTCGGCGAGGAACCCCGCCGCATCGGTGTACACCCCCAGTTCATCGACCGCCGTCAGTGCGGTGGCACGCTCCTGTGGTCGCTCACGCACCTGTGTGATGAGCTCGCCGACGAGTGTGTTGATCACCCCCCCACGCTCGCGCATCTCGGGGTCATCCATGATCTGCGACATCGCCGCACCCTGGTCGCCATCCGCCGCGAGCACGGCCTCGTACACATCGTACTTCCACCCAGCGGCCACCTCGATGATGATGCGGTCCGGGTCGGCCTCGGGGACGGTCTCCGCGGCGTTCGCCAGCGAGCGCTGGATGCCCTCGATGTCCGCGATCACCGCCTGCAGCTGTGCCTCCGCGGCCTCCACCTGTGCGTCCTCCGCCTCGGGGTGCACCTGCGGCCACCCCGCCGCCTGTGCGGCCTCGCCGGTCAGCTGCTCGTGCAGCTCATTGGCCATGTAGGGGATGAACGGCGCGAGCAGCCGCAGCCGCACCGAGAGGATGTGTCGCTGCATCCACAGCGCGGCAGGGCTCGTCGGGCCCGTGCGCTGGCGGTACCACCGCATCGCCTCCTCGAACTCGTAGAACGCCGCCTGGCTCGCCCGCCGGGTCTCCGCGCGCTCCATCGCATCGGTGACGTCCGCCACCAGCGTCTGCAGCCGTGAGAGCACCCAGCTGTCGATCTGTCGCAGCTGTGGCTGCGCTGTCGGTGCCCCGTTGTCGATGACCGTCTGGGCACGGCGCCAGAACCGCCCCAGCTGATCGCGCACCGCACCGACCTGGTCGGCCCGCCAGTCGTAGTCCTGCCAGGGCTCCGCAGCATTCAGCAGGAAGAACCGCACCGTGTCCGCACCGTAGCGCTCGATCGCCGCGCCCGGGAGGATGACGTGCCCCTTCGATGACGACATCTTCTCGCCCTCCAGCAGCCCCATCCCCATGATGACGATCCCCTGCGGCCATGCCTCGGTGTCGAACAGCTCGGCATGGTGGAACAGGTAGAACGTCAGGTGGTTCGAGATGAGGTCGTTCGCGGAGAAGCGGTAGTCCACGGGGTACCAGTACTGCCACCGCTCGCGCAGCTCGAGTGCGGTGGGGTCGGGGTCATCGACCGCCGCAGCGCCGTAGAACAGCGCATCGAAGAACGCACGGTCCAGCCGCTCGGGTGCGATCTCACCCAGCCGGTCGGCGATCGTGTAGTACGCCATGTAGATCGTCGAGTCAGACAGTGGCTCGATCACGAACTCCTCATCCCACGGCAGCCGTGTGCCCAGCCCGTAGTTGCGGATGCAGGGCCACTCGTTCAGCCAGTCGATCGTGTGGTGGTACTCGCCGCGGGTGTTCTCGGGGATCGTCTGCATGGTGTCGACGAGCGTGTGTGTGCGCTCCTTCCAGTCCGCCGCGTCGTATCGCAGGAACCACGTCTCCTGGTCTGCGACGATCACCTCACCGCCACACCGGCAGATCACCTCCTCGGTGAACTCATACAGCGTCTCCGCTGCCCCATCTGCGATCAGCGCCTCGCGGTACGGCTCGCGGACCTCCTCGACGCGCGCACCCGCGTGCTCCCCGTACATCGCATCGAGCCGCCCCTGGTGGAACTCATCCGCGTACAGCTCCTTCGTGACCGCCGCGAGTGCGGGGTCGTCGGCCCGCTCGATGCCCGCCCGCTCGACCGCATCGCGGGCGGGGATCCGTCCGTACTCCGGGACCTCGAGGATGGGCACCGGCTCGATCGCCTCGACCGATGCGGGGTCGATGTCGAACGCCGTCAGCGTCGCCGCATCCGCCGCCACCGCCTGCAGCGCCAGGTAGTCATCCGGTGAGTGCGCGGGCACCGACATCACCACGCCTGTCGCGTTCTCGGGGTCGACGAATCCCGCTGGCAGCAGCAGGACCGCATCACCGGTGACGGGGTTGCGCACCTGCTCGCCGACGACCGCAGCGCCAGTGACCGTCCGCTCGGGGACGACCTCGCGCCCCTGTGCCTGGAGCTTCTTGACCGCCGCCGCCGCGATGAACCACTGCTCCCCATCGACCGCTGCGTACACGTACGTCGCCTCGGGGTTGACGAAGGCGTTCGTCACCCCCCGGATCGTCTCGGGGCGCAGTGTCGCCATCGGCAGCACCGTCTCACCCATCGTGAAACGCATCAGCGTGTACGTCTGGAACTCCGCGGTCTCGCCCTCGAGGATGTCATGGGTCGTGACAGGCTGCTCCTCGTTCGTGCAGAACTTCACCGGATGCAGCCCCTTCTCGAGGCGGTCCCGCTCCCGCAGGGTCTCATACTGCCAGGTGATGAACCGGGTGTAGTGGGGGTCGTTCGTGGTGAACTCTCGCCGCCAGTCGATCGACAGCCCCAGCCGCCGCATCCCCGCCTTGTAGTGCTCCTCGATGAAGTGGTTGGCATACCCCATCGGTGTCTCGAGCTCCCCCAGGCTCTCGGGGTCGACGCCGTACGTCTCCGTCAGCACCTCAAGCTGCCGTGGTTCGCGGGACTTCAGCCGCTCGACCGCACCGATGATCGGCGTCCCCGTCACGTGCCACCCGATGGGGAACAGCACGTTGTCACCCTGCAGTCGCCGGTAGCGCGCGACCGCATCGGGCACCGTGTAGGTCCGCGCGTGTCCGATGTGCATCCCCCCGGAGGGGTACGGATACGGGACGGTGATGAACACCGGCTCACCGGGGTCGGTGGGGTCGCTCTCGTAGCTGCCCTCCCGGTCCCACCGCTCGCGCCATCGTTGCTCGAGCTCCCGGGGGTCATACTCCATACGACCTCAACGCGAGGCCGGTGCTAAAATAGCTCTGAGTCGCCGCGCTGTGCTCACTCCACGTCGATGTGGTGTGCGCCGTCGTCGCTGGGTGCCTCCTTCGGGATGGTGATCGTCAGCACCCCGTTGTTGTACGACGCACTGGCCTCATCGGCGACGACGGGCTCGGGTAGCTGTACGCGGCGCTCGACGGCGGCCTGCTGTCGCTCCTGCCGGATGTACCCATCTGCCTCATCGGTCTCGCTCATCGTCCGCTCGGCGTGGATGTGCAGCTGCCGCCCGTTCACGCTGAGGTCGATCTCCTCGGTGCTGTACCCCGGGAGGTCCGCGGTGATCTCGAAGCTGTCACCTGTGTCGCGGAGGTCGACCGCCGTGGCGCCCGTGCCCATCCGGGTCATATCGAACTGCCGGCCCATCTCCTCGAACTGGGTGGCCAGTCGGCTGAACAGGTCATCGAAGTCATCGAACGGTGGTGTGCGTGGCATCATGGCTCTCACCTACAAGGAGTACGGCAGCGACGTGGATAACCCTTGCATGAGATGTGTCTGCACATCACACCACATGGCGGGTGTCGTACGACCCCAGGGGCTTGACCCACCCCGCATCGGCGATCGCCTCGACGCTCGCCATCGCCGCCTGCGTGCGCTCCTCGAAGAGCCCCGCCTCGAGGTCGATGTGGAAGATGTAGTCACCCAGTCGCTGGCCGCTGGGCCGTGACTCGATCCGGCTGAGGTTGATCGCGCGGTCGGCGAACGACTCCAACAGCTCCAGCAGCAGCCCCGGGTAGTTCGTGTTGGGGTAGACGATCACCGTCGATTTGCCACCCGCCGTCGAGCGGTCTGCCGCGGGTGCGATCGCGAAGAACCGCGTGGTGTTGGATGCGCGGTCCTGGATGTCCGCTGCGAGCACCTCCAGCTCGCCCGTCGCCGTCGCCGGGTGGGCGATCGCGGCCACATCGGGGGCATCGCCCGCGCGGACGACACCCTGTGCGGTGCTCGCGACGGCCTCCAGTGTCGCATCCGCATGGTGCGCATCGAGGTACTCCCGGCACTGCGACAGCGCCTGTGGATGCGAAGCGATCGTCGTCGGCTCGTGGCTCCGGCCCACCAGCGCGTGTCGGATCGGGGTGACGATCTCCTGGGTCACCGCCACATCGGCGCGCGCGAGGGCATCGAGCGCCTCCGTCACCGATCCCTCGATGCTGTTCTCGATCGGGACGACCCCCTGTGGTTCGACACCCCCGTCGACCGCATCCACGATCGCCCCCACGGACTCGGTGAACACCACATCCTCCCCGAGGGCCGCTGCCGCCCGGTGCGAGTACGTCCCCGCCGGCCCGAGCGTGATGATCGCCATCGGTCACGCCTCCGCACACAGGGTGACGAAGTTCCGGAGGATCTGCAGCCCGGTCTCACCCGACTTCTCTGGGTGGAACTGCGTCCCGAAGATCGGCCGGTCGGCCGCACCGATCACCGCGGGGAACGCCTCGCCGTAGGTGCTCGTCGCGAGCACGGCCTCCGGTGCGTCGGGGTCCGCATAGTACGAGTGCACGAAGTACGCGTACGCCGCATCGACACCGCTGAGCAGCGGATGTGGCTGCGACACCGACAGCTGGTTCCACCCCATGTGTGGGATCGGTGCATCCAGGTCGAACCGGCGGTTCATCCCCGGGATGAACCCCAGGCCGTCGACATCCCCCTCCCCCACGTGGACGGCCTCCTCGCTGCCGTCCAACAGCATCTGCATCCCCAGACAGATCCCGAGGATCGGTCGGCCCGCATCGGCTGCCGCCGCCAGTGGTGCCCGGAACGGGCCCGCGTTCTCCATGCCCTCACTGAACGCACCCACGCCCGGCAGCACGATGCCATCGGCCTCCTGGAGCGTGGCCGGGTCTGCACTCACCGCCACCGTCGCACCTGCCCGCTCGAGGCCCCGCCGTGCGCTGCGGAGGTTGCCCAGCCCATAGTCGACGATCACGACCGACGCGGTCGCGGTCGCCTGTGCCGCCGCTGTCGTCTGCATACCCAGCGAAGATGTGCCGGGGGCAAGTAGCTTTGTCCTCACCCGAGCTGTGCGGCGGTCGCGATCGCCGCATCGAACTGCGGCCGCAGCGAGCGGTCGTACAGCGTCGCCGCCGGGTGCATGCAGACCAGCACGGGGTACTGTCCACCGGCAACCTCCACCTGTCGAGTCGCCCCGGTCGCCGCGACGATCCGCACCTCCTCCTCGAGGAGCGCCTCGGTCGCGATCCGCCCGAGTGGGACGATGACCGCGGGGTCGACGAGGGCGATCTCGGCGGTCAGATACGGCGCACAGTTGGCCCGCTCACCCACGAGGGGGTCGCGGTTCTCTGGGGGCCGGCAGCGCACACAGTTGGTGATCCGCACCGCATCGCGCTGCAGCCCGGCTGCTGCCAGTGCCGCATCGAGGACCTCCCCCGAGCGGCCACAGAAGGGGATGCCCTCGTTGTCCTCGGTCGCACCGGGCGCCTCGCCGACGAACAGGATCGACGCCGACAGCGGTCCGCTCGCCTCGACGATCTGTGTCCGGCTGTCGACGAGCCGCGGACACCGCTCGCAGGTACCGACGGTCCCATCAGCGTGCAGTGGGCCCATACGCGCACTGCATCGGGGTCCGGCATCACCCCACCGGTCCCCGATGGTTATCCCAGCCGCTGTCGATGTGGTGGTATGCAGGTGCACAATCTGACGGCTGACGTGGAGCAGTTCACCGCCAACGCCTACCTCCTCGTCACGGAGACACCGCTGCTCGTCGATGTCGGGGTGGACGACCGCATCGCCGACCGCATCACCGACCACGTCGAGACCATCGATGCGGTCCTCATCACCCACCAGCATCGCGATCACATCGCCGCACTCGACGCGGTGGTCGATGCGTTCGACCCGGCGGTGTACGCCTACGCCCCCTTCGACCGCCGGACCGCGGCACTGGCGGATGGCCAGACCCTCCAGTTCGATGGGGTCAGCCTGACGGCGGTGCACACCCCCGGACACGCCACGGACCACCTCGCCCTCATCTCTGAGCAGGCGCTGTTCAGCGGTGACCTCGTGGTGTACAATGACGGCGCGTTCGACGACGGCAGCTTCGGCCGGACCGACCAGCCCGGCCAGGATCGTGCCACCCTCGTCGACTCGATCGAGACGCTCCTCGCGCGGCTCCCACCCACCGTATCGGCGATGTACCCCGGCCACGGCGACAGCCTGGAGGATGGCGAGGTCCGCGATACGATCGACCGTGCGCTCACCCGTGCGAAGCGCTTCGAACCGAAGTATCCCTGATCCGCGCTCAGGCGACGCGGCGTTCCTTCGACTTGGGGCGCATCCGGTCGTATCCGCACTTCCGACAGCGGGTCGCCCGCATCGGATTCCTCGCATTGCACCGCATGCAGATCAGCTTCTCCAGCGTCCGCGCGACCGCTGCCTTGTTCTTCGCCATACACCGACACACCCGGAGGCCGGCTAAAACCCTTGCGAGGCTCCTCAGCGGGCCTGCTCGATCGCCGCGACGATCGGCTCCCGCTGGGTCACGCCGACGAACCGCTCGACGACCCCATCATCCGCCTCGATGATCACCGTCGGCAGCGACCGCACCTGGTACTCGTTCGCGGTGTCCGCGTCGGCCTCGACGTCGACCTTCTCGAGTGCCACATCATCGAACTCCGCGTCGATCTCCGCGAGGATCGGGTCCTGCGTCTTACAGGGGCCACACCAGTCGGCGTAGAAGTCAAGCATTCGTACGGTCATCATCCCCATTCACCACCGGTGCCGGAATAAGCGTTCGTCCCCGCATCGAACAGAATCCTTTTGCCATGGTGCTCGCTCTTCGAGGGTATGAGCGGACGAAACAACCCGGGTGGGTTGATGTCGAGTGCCGGTCTGGTCCGGTACTTCGATGCTGAGGATCGCAATGCCATCCGGCTCGATCCCCGCACGGTCGTGGCCTTCGGCGTGCTGTTCGGGGTGGGGATCCTGATCCTCAACGCACTCGCACTGTGAGCGGGCAGGCGCTGACCGCCGGGGTGATCGCTGTCCAGGGTGATGTCGAAGAGCATGCGGCAGCGGTGCGTGCGGCGGGGGCACAGGCTGGATGGGACGTGACCGTCGACCCGATCCGGACCGCCGGCAGCGTCGCCGACTGCGACGTGCTGCTGCTGCCCGGTGGGGAGTCGACGACGATCGCCGGTCATCTCCGGCGTGAGGCGATCGATGCGGAGATCGCCGCGCACGTCGCCGCCGGCCGCCCGCTGCTCGCGACGTGTGCGGGGCTCATCGTGATCGCTGCCGACACCGGCGACCCCCGCGTGGAGCCGCTGTCGCTGTTGGATGTGACCGTCGACCGCAACGCGTTCGGTCGACAGGTCGACAGCTTCGAGGCGGATGTCGCGGTTGCGGGGCTGGATGCGCCGTTCCCGGCGGTGTTCATCCGCGCACCGGTGATCACCCGCACCGGACCGGATGTGCAGCCGCTGGCCGCGTTCGATGGGGCCACCGTCGCCGTGCAGGCCGGGCCGATCACCGCGACGGCGTTCCATCCCGAGCTGACGGGCGACGACCGCATCCATCAGCTGGCGCTGTTCGATCAGCTGTAGACCTGTGGTTCTTTGCCCCGGCCAAGCCGATGGCCGCCATGCCATCATCACCCGCTGCGGCCTTCGAGGCGCTGTTCGCGACGATCCTCCAGCGGCAGGAGACCGCCCCTGCGGACTCGTACACGGCCGCACTGCTGTCGGACTCGAAGGGACGTGATGCCATCCTGGAGAAGATCGGCGAGGAGTCGACCGAGGTGATCCTCGCCGCAGCGGCAGACCGGCCAGAGCGCACCATCGCCGAGTCTGCAGACCTGTTGTACCACCTGTTCGTCCTGCTGGCGGCGATGGATATCAGCCTCGATGAGCTGGCCGCCGAGCTCGACGCACGCGCAGACTGATCAGCGGAACCGCACACCGAGGTCGGCCATCTCCGCGTTCGACTCAGCGATGTTGATCAGCACCGCGGTCAGCCCCTCGATCTCCGCGGCGACGCCGATGCCCCCCGCATACACCGGGCGGAGCCCGTCGATCTCCGCGGCGAGTGCCATCGTCGTCCGTACGGCCTCGTCATCATCGCCGACGACCAGTGTGTCGACCTCCAGGGGGGTGTCGAGTGCGGCCAGCCGCCCCGCTGCGAGGTTGTGGAACGCCCCGACGACGGGGACCGCCGCGGGTGCGACGTCTGCGGCGAGCTGCGTCACGCTGCCCGCACTCGGTGGTCGGCTGTGGAACCCCTCCTCATCGCGCCGGAGACCAGCGGCGGGTGACACCAGGATGTCGCCTGCTGCGAGGCTGTCGGCGATCGCCTCGATCGTCGCCGCGATGTGGTACGGTGGGACCGCGAGGATGATGACATCCGCGCGGTCTGCAGCCATCGCGTTCTCGAACCCCGTGACCTTCGCAGCGGAGCCGTACTCGCTGGCGGTCTGCTGGTAGTCCGCTGCGGCCTCCCGTGCCCGCTCGGGGTCGCGGGACCCGATGACGATCTCATGATCGGTGTCCTTCGCCCACCGGAGCGCCAGTCCCGCCCCGATCGCGCCGGTCCCGCCGATGAGTGCGATGCGCATGGGCGGTGAGTGCTGCAGCGTTGGCTAAAGGATTCCGTCATCAGCGAGCACCGCCGGCACCTCCCGGACCGTCTCGACGGTGACAGCAGCACCGGCGTCGACGAGATGTGCACCCGTCGCATCGGCCGCATCCGCACCGGTGACGCCGATCCCCACGTAGGTGCGCGCTGGGTCTGCTGCGGCTGCTGCGGTCACCGCGGCCATGTCATCGACCGTGTCTCCGACGAAGTAGATGCGATCGGTGCCGAGGGTCTCAGCGACGGCGAGCACCCCATCGGGTTCGGGTTTGTCGGCGTGGTCGTCATCCATCGTCACGACCGCTGCGGCATCGACCTCCAGCGGTGTCCGAGCGAGGGCGATCTGTGCCTCCGCCGCGGGGCGCCCGGTGACGACCCCCAGCGCGGCGACCGCCTCGAGGGTCGCGACCGTCTCCGCGTCGAGCAGCACGGGCTCATCATGGATGAACCCCGGCGCCTCGAGCGGCGGTGGCGCTCCCTCCAGCTCCGCGTACAGCTGCTCCCCGAGGTACAGTGCCTGGAACACCGCACGCAGCCCGTCGGGTGCAACCCGCGTGGTGATCGCCTCCGCCCGCGTGCCACCGACCGCATCGATCAGTGCGACCGCCGCACCCTCCATCCCCCCACCGTGTGCACCGACGGCCTCCGCGAAGCGGTGGGGGTCGACCCCGGCATCCCGCTGCAGCTCGACGGCGATCGCCACCGCGGTGGTCAGATCCCAGTCATTGTTGAACCCCCCCGCCCGCTTGAAGCGGTCGATGAGCCCCTGGTCGATGGTCTCATCGTGCTCACGTGCGACCGTCTCGATGATCGCCCGGCGGTACGACCCCCGGACATCGATCAGCACCCCATCGATGTCGAAGATCACCCCCGTGCTCATGCGTACAAAGCCGGCACCACCCCGATTAGGGTTACCGCTTAGCGGTCTGCGGCGGTGTGGATCACCGTCCCGTCGGCGAGCCGCTGTCGTCGGGTCCGCAGGATGGGCTCCTCGAAGCCCAGTGTGGTGAACAGCCAGCGTGCACCGACACGCTCGGCGACCGTCCGCAGCGGCCGCTGCAGCTCTGCGGGCAGCCGCCTGGCATAGATCACCGGGCTGCGGTACACCGCCCCGGGCTCGGGGCGCTCGGCGGCGGCGACGAGGTCATCCACCTCCAGGTGGATACCAGGGTGGACCGTCTGTGGGTGGATGTCGGTCGCATAGACGGTGACGCCGCGGTCGACGAGTGCGGCAGCGACCGTATCATCCGCACCGATGGCGACCTCCGTCACCCGGGTGGCATCCGCCAACAGCGCAGAGACGCCTGCAGACCCATCAGCACACACGACGCGATGTTTATACGCGGGCCTCAAGAAGCAGCCGCATGCATGTCGACATCGTCCCGATCGGCGATGTCTCCGCGCAGGTCAAGCGTGAGGCATCCAGCGCGCTGCGGGCGGTGTACGAGTGCGATGTGACCGTTCAGGCACCACAGGCGCTGCCCGAGGGCGCCTACGATGCCGGTCGTGACCAGTACCGAGCCGAGACGTTCATCGAGATCGCCTCACGGGTCGGCGCGGGCGAGAAGAACATCGCCGTCACCCCAGAGGACCTGTACTACCGGCGCCGGAACTTCGTCTTCGGTCTGGCGTATCTCAACGGCAACGGCTCGGTCATCTCGACGTACCGACTCGCCACCTCGACGGATGGGGGCATCCAGTCCCGGCCGGCCGAGGAGGTCTTCGCTGACCGGGTGCGCAAGGAGGTCATCCATGAGATCGGCCACACCTTCGGGCTGGAGCACTGCGGCAACTCCAAGTGCGTGATGTCGTTCTCGCCGACGGTGCGTGAGGTCGATGTGAAAGAGCAGTTGCTGTGTGGCACCTGCTCGAAGCGGCTGTTCTGAGCTCACTCGACCGCGTAGTAGTACTCGCCGGCGGCCTTCTGGGTGCGGTCCAGCTGGGAGTCGGGCTTGTTGATCCGCGGACGGCTCGTCCGCTCATCCCGCCGGAACGTGATCGCGAGCTGCTCGAGGAACTCGTTCATCCCCGCCCGCATCGACTGCGGTGGCGCAGCATGCCCGGAGACGGCGGGCTCGCCATCGAAGACGACGAGCCGGTCGGCGAGCAGGTCGATCATGTAGATATCGTGGTCGATCACGAGCACGCTCTTGTCGTTGTTCTCTGCGAACCGACGGATGGCCGTCGTCGCCTGGATGCGCTGCTCGACATCGAGGTGCGCCGATGGCTCATCCAGCACGTACAGCTGTGCCTCCGTGCTCAGACAGCCGGCGATCGCCACCCGCTGGCGCTCGCCACCGGACAGATCCGTCACCATGCGGTCCAGCAGCCGGTCCAGCTGCAGGGGGTCGCCGATCTCCGTCTGCCAGATCGATGTGCCCACCGCCGTCGAGATCGACTGCAGCAATGACTCCACGCGGATGGGCGTGTCCGCCTCGATGTACTGCGGCTTGTACGCCAGCGGGACCGACTGCTCGATCTCCCCGCTGTCGGGGGCGATCTCGCCGGTGATCAGCTTCGCGAACGTCGACTTGCCGATGCCGTTGGGCCCGACGACGCCGAGGACCTCCCCCGCGTGGATCTGCCCCGGCTCGACCTGGAGGCTGAAGCCGCTGCCATCGTACGACTTCGCCATCGCCGCGTAGTCGACCAGCGGTGCACCCATCACCGACTCACGTGGCGCGTGCTCCTCGAAGGTGATCGCCGTTGGGCGGATCCGCATGTTCTCCGTGCTCAGGTACCCCTTCAGGTACTCGTTGATGCCCGCCCGCGTGGACTTCGGTGGGGTGATCACCCCGAACGCACCCGGTCGCCCGTAGCCGATGTGCAGCCGGTCGGCGAGCAGGTCCAGCAGTGCGAGGTCGTGCTCGACGACGAGGATCGCCGCATCCGTCTCCGTCGCCAGCTCATCGATCAGCCGTGCTGCGGTGACACGCTGGCCGATGTCGAGATACGGCGAGATCTCATCGAGGAAGTAGAACTCCCGGTCGCGTGCGAGCGTCGCCGCCAGTGCGACCCGCTGCAGCTCCCCCCCGCTGAGGCGGTCGACGGTGGTCTCCAGCACCGGCGCGAGCCCCAGACGGTCGATGTATCCATCGAGTGCCCCGCGCTCATCCGTCGATGCGAGCAGGTCCGCGGCCGTCCCATCGTACTCGCGCGGGATCTGGTCGACGTACTGCGGCTTCTGTGCGATCGAGACCGCCTCATCGGCCAGCGCAGCGAGGTACGGCTGCAGCTCGGTGCCCCGGTACGCGTCGATCACGTCATCCCACCCGACAGGCGCATCGAGCACACCCAGGTTCGGTACGACCGCGCCGGTCAGCGCCCGCACCGCGGTGGTCTTGCCGATCCCGTTGGGCCCGAGGATCCCCGTCACCTCTCCCGCCTGCGGGATCGGCAGCCCGTACAGTGCGAATGCGTTCTCCCCGTAGCGGTGTGCGGGGTCGTCCTCGAGCTCGGTTGGCAGGTTGATGATCTCGATCGCATCGAAGGGGCACTTCTCCACACAGATGCCGCAGGTCTCACCCAGACACACCTCCTCGGAGATGTGGATCTGCTGGGGGCCGCCCGCATACGGCGTCTCCTCCCCGAAGCGGTCCTCCCGGCGGACGATGCACTCCTTGCCCGTCCGGTTGGGTGGGCAGTAGTTCGCACACTCGTAGTTGCACCGGTCGGGCTGGCAGCGGTCCAGGTCGACGACGGCGATGCTATCGTCCGCCATCGGTCAGATCGTGACGCCCTCGGTCAGCAGGATCGTGTAGGTGATGAACCACAGTGCGAATGTCATGAACGCGATGTAGAGGTAGTCCTTCGTGCTGAACCCCTCGACATCGACGCCCAACAGCTGCAGCAGTGGGATCTGTGCGACATACGCCCCGACGAACACCACCACGGTCCGCGCACTGGTCGCCGCCGCGACGTCGGTCCCGACGAGCACCAGCGATGCGACTCCGGCGATGACCCCGCCGAGTGTCGCCAGCGTCGTGACGATGATCCCGCGCCGATGCCGCGAGATCACCGTGGTGGTCTCCGTCGCCATGTGCCGCAGATGCACCATCCCGCGGCAAAAGCGGTTCGTTCCGTGCGGTGTGGTTTAGTGCATCCCCCATCGATGTCAGTCGATGCCAGCACCCCCCGAGGACCTCGCAGCCCTGCCGCCGAGTGCGAAGCTCGTCTACAAGGTCCTCGAGTACGAGGGCGCGCTGACCCAGCAGGCGCTGTGTGCGGAGACGTTGCTGCCGGCGCGGACGGTCCGCTACGCACTGGACCGCCTGGAGGGTGCGGGGCTCGTCACCCCAGAGGTGTACCTCGCCGATGCCCGACAGACGTTGTACTCGCCCGTGTCCGCGTGAGCCTCAGGTGGCGACGACCGTGATCGGCGCTCCCGCATCGATCGCGAGCTCGAGCTCGTCGGCGATCGCACTCCCCCGTGAGATCTGGATCTCCCCACCACGGCCCACCGTCGCGGTGAAGAGGTACTCCGCATCGGCGAGTACCTCCACCGTCTCACCGACCTGCTCGGGTCGCTCGATGACGATGTGTCGCCCCGTGATCTGCGGGTCGACCTCCTCGCCGGCGACGACGGGCGCCGGCTCACCGCCATCCGGCCGCTCTGCGTGTGTCCGGACGTCGATGCTGATCCCGAGCCGGTCCTCGATCGGTGTGATCCTGCCACCGCCCTTGCCGATGACGTAGGGGATGTCCTGCTCGTCGACGTAGACGGTCGCAGCGTTCTGTCCCTTCAGCACCACCTCGACATCGCCGCGGGCGACCGACTGGATCTCCCGCTCGATCTCCATGCGGGCCAGCCGGTTCACCCCACCCTCGGTGCCGCCACCGGCCTCCTCGATGGGCACCGTCACCACCTGGCGGTTGAAGCTGTAGATCTCGTAGGCGGGGGTGTCGGTCTCGAAGTCGGTGATCTGGATCACGGGGCGGGCGAGGTCCTCGGCGACGAGGCCTGCGGGCACCTTGACCGTCGTATCGACATCATAGACGGTGTCGACCGCACCCGCCTCGATGTAGATCACCGTGTCGACGACCTGTGGGATCATCCCAAGCTCCAGGCGGCCGACGAGCCGCTGCAGCGCATCGATCGCCCGGGTGGCGTGGACGACACCCACCATCCCCACGCCGGCGAGCCGCATGTCGGCGAACACCTCGAAGTCTGACGTCTTGCGCACCTCATCGTAGATGGTGTAATCGGGCCGCACCAGCAGCAGCGAGTCGGCCGTCTTCGCCATCGACCCCGCCAGTGCGGTGTACTGGGTCACCTCGTCGGTGACCTGCAGGTCACGCGGCTTCTCCATCGTCTTGACCGCATAATCCGCATCGTTGAGGAACTCGGCGACCGCCTGTGCGAACGTGGACTTGCCCGCCCCGGGTGCGCCGGCGATCAGGACCCCGCGCTGCCGCTCCTCGAGGCGCCCACGCAGCTCATCGGCGAACTCGTAGTCGGTCAGATCGGTCTTGACGATCGGTCGTACCGCCGTGATCTCGATGGCATCTGCGAACGGTGGGCGGGCGATCGCGATCCGGTAGTCCTCGAACTGGATCACCTCCATGCCCGGTTCGTTCATCTCGATGAACCCCGCCGGGTTCGCCCGTGCTGTGAGCCGCACGTCCTGTGCGAGGCTGCGTACGGTGTGCTCACCGAGGGGCTGCTCACCGATGAACTCGTACTGCATCTCGCCGATGGCCCCGCGCTTGGCCTTGGGGCGGACCCCCGTCTTCAGGTGCACCGACATGGTCTCCTCATCGAAGTACTCCTGCAGCTCGAGGCGGTCGTGCGCCTGCACGATCGGCTCGATGTACTCGACGGCCGCCCCCATCGCCCGTGCCACGGCGGCCTGCACCGCGTCACTCGTGATGAGCGTCGCCTCGTGCTCGCTCGCGATCTCGCGGACGATCGCATCGATGCTGCCAGCATCGGCGGCCGCGATCGCCTCGGAGGACTGCCGTTCTCCGACGAACCGGACGGTCACATCCGCAGCGCGGATCGACTCGATCTCCGCGAGGCCATCCCAGCCCGATTCGCGGTCTGCGTTCGCCTGCGCTTCGAGCTCGCCGACGACGACCTCTGGTATCAACACCGCTTCGACCTCCGCATCTCGGAGGTACCCGTCTGCGATCCGCCGATCGATGATCGCACTCGTATCCGGGACGATCTGCATGTGTGGATGCTGCGGTGGTGTCGGTATAAGCCTGTGACTTCGCCGGAGGGGCCAACCGTTAAATACTGGCATGGTATAGCATACCATGTATGTCATCAGCGCAGTCGGACACCGACGTGTTGATCGATGCACTGCTGCACAGCGGCGGCCATGACACCAGCCCCATGCGCTGGACGCGGTCTTATCGCAAGCTGCAGTGTCCCGAGTGTGGTGCGATCCACGATCCGACAGCGACCCGATGCAAGGTCTGCGCGTGGCGCCCGCGCTGACCTCCGGAAAACACGCCGTTTATTCCCCTCTGGGGCCTCCGTTGTGCAATGACACAGGCGACCCCGGAGATCACGCGGCTCTTCGGTGGGCCGGGCAGCGGCAAGACCACCGCGCTGTTGGACCGCGTCGAGACACTGCTCGAGGATGAGACGGTCACGGTCGATGACCTGCTGGTCGTCTCGTACACCCGAGCTGCCGCAGCGGAGGTGCGTGACCGGCTGGCGGACCGTCTCGACGTGTCTGCACAGTCACTGAAAGGGAACGTGGCGACGATGCACGCGAAGGCGTATGAGCTGTTGGGGCTGTCAGGCGCGGATGTCGTGGGTGAACCGGAGATGCAGGCGTTCTGTGAGGACTTCGGGCTGGAGTATGAGGATGAGTACCGGTCGGCCCGCCGTCGCACCGCACGGTCGCGGACGATCGGCAACAAGATCATCGCGACCAGCCAGTGGTTACAGCGCACCCGCCGGTCGGTCGACGAGTGGTACGAGGTGCCCTTCCAGTGGGATGTCGAGGAGGTGCGGTTGCCGCCGGAGATCGACCCCCATGCGATGGAGGGCAACAAGTACACTCCCACCTGGTCGGCCAGCGACGACCGCATCGACGTCCCAGAGGCCATCGAGGCCTGGCGGGCGTACAAGCAGGAGGAGGGCCTGACCGGGTTCGCCGACATGCTCGAGGCGGTCCTCGAGCAGGAGCTGGTCCCCGATGCCCGGGTGCTGATCATCGACGAGTTCCAGGATATCACCACCCTGCAGTACCTGGTGTACGAGCTGTGGAAGCCCCATATGGAGACGATCCTCATCGCCGGCGACGATGACCAGGTGGTCTACGAGTGGCAGGGTGCGGACCCCGCGCTGCTGTTGGATGCAGATCGGACGGAGGACGTCATCCTGCCCAACTCCTACCGGCTCCCCTCGCGTGTGCTGGAGGTGGTCAACACCGAGATCCGTCATCTCGACCGCAGACAGGAGAAGGACCTCAAACCCCGCAAGGAGGGCGGTGTCGTCGAGGCACGCGCGAACCCGTCGATGCTGGATGTGGTCCGTGACGTCCGCACCACGATCGCCGCGGATGCGGAGACGACGGTGATGGTCCTGTTCCGTGCGCGCTACCAGCTGTTCCAGTTCCTCGATGAGTTCATCGGCGAGGGCATCCCGTTCCGCATGCTCACGGAACAGCGCATGTGGACCGACCGACTGACCGAGTACGTCCGTGCGGTCGAGGCGATGGCGGCGGGTGAGACGGTCACGGGGTTGCAGACCCGCCGACTCGCGGACATGCTCCAGGACTCAGCGTTCGGGACGAATGAGCGGGATGCGCTCTTCGAGCTCGTCGACACACACATGGAGCAGAGTGCGGAGACGGCGCTGTCCCGGCTGGAGATCCCCGTCGCCGAGATCCGCGTGATCGCCCCGTTCGCCCCGGCCCCCGAATCGGCCGCGGACATGGTCCGCAAGGTCACCTCCTACCAGCGGAAGTCGATCGATGCGTACTTCGATGGCCCCCATGGCGGGATGGACCCCGGTCGGGTGCGGGTGGGGACCATCCACTCCGCGAAGGGTCGCGAGGCCGACCATGTGTATCTCGCGACCGATCTCACCGAGAAGGTCGTCGAGCAGATCGCCGCGACCATCTCCGACGGACCGGAGGATGACGCGTCGTTCGAGCTGCGGGACGGACGTGTCCCGGCGCTGACCGACAGCGAGCGGCGTGTCTTCTTCGTCGGGATGTCGCGTGCCCGCGAGCGGTTGGTGCTGCTGGAGGACCTGATCTCCGGCGCGCCGACGCTGCCGGTGAGCGTCCTGCTGCACAATGAGCTCCGGGAGACGCCGGTCGAGGAGCTGGTGGGTGCGGTCGCGGGCGATACGGTCTCTCCGGAGGCGTGATCAGCGGATGTTCACGGGCATCATCGAGGGGACCGGGAGCATCACCTCCGTCGAGGCGGCGACGGATGCGGACCGGCTGGTCGTCGGCCTCCCCAGTGCCATCGGCGCGGTCACCCCAGGACAGTCGGTCGCGGTCGATGGCGTCTGCCTCACCGTCGAAGATTACGACCCCGATGCGCATGCGATGACGGTGTTCATCGCGACGGAGACGGCCGATCGCACCGCACTCGGTGCGCGGACAGCGGGCGATCCGGTGAACATCGAGCGGGCACTGGCCGCCGATGGCCGGCTGGATGGGCACATCGTCCAGGGGCATGTGGACACGACAGCGACGGTGAGGGCGGTCGAGCAGCTCGGTGAGGACTGGACGTACCGGTTCACACTGCCCGCATCGGTCGCACCGTACATCGTCGAGAAGGGGTCGGTCGCCGTCGACGGGATCAGCCTCACGGTCGCCGCTCGCGAGGCCGATGCGTTCAGCGTGGCGGTCATCCCCACGACCTATGCCGAGACGAGCCTCAGCGACCGGCAGGTGGGCGATGCGGTCAACCTCGAGGTGGACATCATCGCGAAGTACGTCGAGCAGCTCACCGCCGTCCATCGGTGAGGACGACGCGGCGGTAGACGGCCTCATACCGACGCAGCTTCCCCAACAGCACCATCGCCAGTGCGCCGTCGAAGACGACAACGTACGCGATGAGCCCGGCGGTGCGCCCCCCGACGACCGCACCGAGCGCCAGTGTCGCAGGACCGACGGTCAGGTTGTACAGCGCATGGACCCCCGCAGCGATCAGCAGCCCCTTGATGATGATCGGCCCGCGCATCCCGGGGTTGAACTTCGCCAGCCCGAGGTAGTAGCCCGCGATCGCCGAGTAGATGACGTGCCCCGGCCCCGCGAGGGCCCGCACCGCGGTGATGCCACCGCCTGCGCCGATGAGGCCCACACCCACCGGGATGTCGGCCATCGGCAACGAGCTGGTGATGTAGAAGGCGTTCTCGACGATCGCGAAGCCGAGTCCCGCCATCGCTCCGTACACCGCACCATCGATCACAGCGTCGAATCGCACATCCGAGTACGCGTACAACCGGACCGCAAGCAGCTTCACCGCCTCCTCGACCGGCCCGACGACGATGATGAAGAACGCGGCCACACCGAGCGGACCGAGCAGGCTGAAGCTGGGTCTGACCGCAGTGTTGATCACCGCCGCAAAGCTGGCGGTGACCATCCCCAACAGCACCGTCGCCACGAGCAGGCTCAGCGGCTCGGCCGTCGTCACATCCGAGCGATAGACGTACCAGGCGATCGCCACCGCGGGCACCCCTGACAGCACCGTCAGCATCGACGTCTGTGGGTCAGTCAGCACCGCGACCCCGCCGATCCCCACCAGCACGAACACCGCCGCCAGCGTCACGATGAGCCGCACCGACCGGGCGATGACCCAGTGGGTGCGCATCGCGAACCGGTCGAGCCCGCTCCGCTGCTCCCACTCGGTCACCTCATAGAGGTCGACCTGTCCGATGACCGCCCGCTCGATCGGGTCGCGGGGTCGGTCCATTGTCCGCATGAATGCGGCACACCGCCTAAGCGTTCGCCTCAGCGCCGGTCGGACCAGCACGTTTATCAGACGGCCCCGGTCACCTTCGGCAACTTAGCGGCCACTGAGGACCATGGTGACAGGAGAGACACTACAACCGGAGGTGAACATCGGGCTCGTCGGTCACGTCGACCACGGGAAGACGACCCTCGTGCAGGCGCTGTCTGGCTCGTGGACGGACCAGCACTCTGAGGAGATGAAGCGCGGGATCTCCATCCGCCTCGGCTACGCCGATGCCACGTTCCGGCAGATCCCCGGTGTGGAGGGACCCGCCGCGTACACCGTCGCCGAGACAGGTCCCGACGGGGACGATACCGAACTCCTACGGACGGTGTCGTTCGTGGATGCGCCGGGGCACGAGACGCTGATGGCGACGATGCTCTCTGGTGCATCGATCATGGATGGGGCCGTCCTCGTGGTCGCTGCGACCGAGGATGTCCCGCAGGCGCAGACCCAGGAGCATCTCATGGCGCTGGACATCATCGGGATCGAGAACATCGTCATCGCACAGAACAAGATCGACCTCGTCGACCGTGACCGCGCACTGGAGTCGTATGGACAGATCGAGGCCTTCGTCGAGGGCACCGTCGCCGAGGGGGCCCCGATCGTCCCCGTCAGCGCCCAGGCGGAGGTGAACATCGATGTGCTCATCGCCGCGATCGAGGAGACCATCCCCACCCCCGAGCGCGATGCGGATGCGGATGTACGGCTGTTCACGGCCCGGTCGTTCGATATCAACCGCCCGGGCACCGAGTGGTCCGACCTCGCCGGCGGGGTCATCGGTGGCTCGGTCGTCCGGGGTGCGCTCAGTGTCGGTGATGCGATCGAGGTCCGCCCCGGCAGGCAGGTCGACGAGGAGGGGCAGGTACGATGGGACCCCATCGAGACGACCGTCCGATCGCTGCAGGCGGGTGGGGCGAGCGTCGAGACGGTCACCCCCGGGGGGCTCTGCGGGGTCGGCACCGGCTTGGACCCCAGTGTGACCAAGGGTGATGCGCTGGCGGGCCAGCTCGTGGGTACCCCGGGGAGCCTCCCCCCGACGCGGGAGTCGTTCACGATGGCGGTCGATCTGCTCGACCGTGTGGTGGGCGATGAGGCCGTCGAGCCCATCAGCACCGGCGAGCCGCTGATGCTGACGGTGGGGACATCGACGACCGTGGGCGCGGTCACGAGTGCACGAGAGGCGGAGGCGGAGGTGCAGCTCAAGCGCCCGGTGTGTGCACCCGCAGGCGCATCGATCGCGATCAATCGGCGTGTGGGGACACGATGGCGACTGATCGGTGTCGGGACGCTGGAGTGAGCGCGACGGTCATCCTGGACACGAACGCACTGATGGCGCCGGTCGAGCGGAACCTGCGCCTGTTCGAGGAGCTGGAACGACTGCTCGGACCGGCGGTGACACCCATCGTGCCCGCCCCAGTCGCCGCGGAGCTCCAGCGGTTGGCGACCGGCGGTGGGCGGGCGGCCACCGCCGCGGGTGTGGGCCAATCGCTGCTGCAGCGGTGTGAGGTGGTCCCGACGCATGCGACGTATGCGGACGATGCGGTCGTGGAGCTCGCAGCGGCCCATGGCGGCTACGTGGTGACCGAGGATCGGGCGTTGCGGGAGCGATTGGGTTCGCAGGCGGTTCACGTAATAGGTATAAGGGGTAGTGATAGATTGGAGGTACGAGACTGATTTCGATGTACAAGCGAGTCCGATTAATCGATACGGTGGAGGTCCCCCCGGCCCACCTGGCGGATGTCACCCCACAGCGGGTGAAGCATCTGCTCCAGGAGAAGCTGGAGGGCCGCATGGACGAGGATGTGGGGAGCGTGGTGAGCGTGATCGAGGTCCGCGAGATCGGCGAGGGGACGGTCCTGCCCGGACGGGCGGGGGTGTACTACGATGCGGAGTTCGACGCGATCACCTTCGATCCGGCGATGCAGGAGGTCGTCGACGGGGAGGTCGTCGAGGTCGTCGAGTTCGGCGCCTTCGTGGGCATCGGGCCCGTCGATGGCCTGCTGCACGTCTCGCAGATCTCTGATGAGTACCTCTCGTACGACGGCGAGAACCAGCAGCTCGCGTCGACCGAGTCGAACCAGACGCTCGCGGTCGGCGACTCCGTCCGGGTACGCATCGTCACCAAGAGCATCGATGAGCGCAACCCCCGTGACTCGAAGATCGGGCTCACTGCCAAGCAGCCAGGGCTGGGCAAGCATGGGTGGATCGAGGCCGCCCGCCAGCAGACTGCGGAGGCGGAGGGGCAGTAGATGGCGCGGGTGCGCCAGGCCTGCCGGGAGTGCCACTTCATGAATGACCCCGATGCGCAGGCGTGCCGGCACTGTGGCTCCTCGAGCCTGACCGAGGATTGGGCTGGCTATGTGGTCATCACCCATCCGGACGCATCCGATATCGCCGCGGAGATGGCCGTCACCGAGCCGGGCGGATACGCGCTGAAGGTCCGGTGAGCGATGGGTGTCGCGGTCCCGTCCTCGCTGCGCGGTGAGCTGCGCCATCCCATCGGTCCGATCTACCCCGCCGTCGAGCCGCTGCGCGATGTCCTGGGCGATCCGGTCCACACCGTCGGTGATGTGGTCACCGCCACCCTGACAGACGCGGGAGCGCCACCACAGGTGGCGATCGTCGATGGCAAGACCGAGCGTGCACCGACCAGCGCGTCGGTCGCGTCGGTCGTCGCAGCCCGCCGACGGACCCGCCACGTCAGCAACCCCGCGGGCACGCTCACCCGAGCTGCGGTCGCTGCGGTGCTCGAGGCCCGCACCGCCGTGTCCCCGCAGACGGTGTGGGTCACCGGCGAGGAGGACCTCCTCGTCATCCCGCTCGTCATCGCGGCGTCCATGGGGGCCAGCGTCGTCTACGGTCAACCCGGGGAGGGGATGGTGCACGTCGCGGTCACCCCGGCGGTGACCCAGGCGATGGAAGGGCTGCTCCGGCGATGCACCGGTGAGGTCGATGAGCTGGTGCAGATGCTGCAGACGGCGGAGTGACCCCTTCGAAATCCTTTTACAGCGTTCCAGCAGACGCTGGGTTAGTTCAACCATGGAGCTCGAGATCATCAACGAGGAGGAGAACCCGCTGCTGCATCGCACGGACGTGCGCTTCAGCGTCACACATGAGGCGGAGACACCCTCCCGGCTATCGGTGCGTGACAGCCTCGCTGCACAGCTGAACAAGGATGCGGCTGAGGTCGTCATCCAGAGCCTCAAGACCCGCTTCGGGATGCGCGAGACGATCGGCTACGCGAAGGTGTACGAATCGCCGGACCATGCGGCGGACATCGAGGCGGCACACATCCTCGAGCGCAACAAGATCGGCGTCGAGGAGGCCGAAGACGGCGCCGACTCCGCTTCCGAAGAGGCCTGAGCCGGCGGGCCGCACCCATGCGGGTCCTGGGGATCGAAGGCACCGCATGGGCCGCCAGCGCGGCGGTGTTCGACACCGACTCCGATGCCTTCACGATCGAGACCGATGCGTATGTGCCCACGACCGGTGGGATCCATCCGCGCGAGGCCGCCGAGCACATGGCGGCGACGCTCCCGGGGGTCATCGCCTCGGTGCGCGAGGCCGCCGATGCACCCATCGACGTGGTCGCCTTCTCGCGTGGGCCGGGGCTGGGCCCCTGTCTCCGCATCGTCGGCACCGCCGCGCGGGCGATCGCAGCCGCCGAGGACCTGCCGCTCGTCGGTGTCAACCATATGATCGCTCACCTGGAGATCGGGCGGCAGCTGTCTGGGTTCGATGACCCGCTGTGTCTGAACGCCTCTGGGGCGAACGCACACCTACTGACGATGCAGGGCGACAGATATCGCATCCTCGGGGAGACGATGGACACCGGTGTCGGCAATGCGATCGACAAGTTCGCCCGCCATCTCGGCTGGCAGCACCCGGGCGGTCCGAAGGTCGAGGCAGCCGCCGCAGACGGCGCCTATCATGCGCTGCCATATGTCGTCAAGGGGATGGACTTCTCCTTCTCAGGGATCATGTCGGCGGCGAAGGCGGCGGTCGATGCGGGTGTGCCGCCGGCGGACGTCTGCGTGGGGCTGCAGGAGAGCATCTTCGCGATGCTCACCGAGGTGACCGAACGGGCCCTCGCGCTCACTGGTAAGGAGACCGTCGTCCTCGGCGGCGGCGTCGGCCAGAACGGCCGGCTGCAGGCGATGTTGCGGTCGATGTGTGCGGCCCGTGGTGCCCGCTGCTTCATCCCGCCCGCGCGCTTCCTGCGGGACAACGCGGGGATGATCGCTGCACTGGGCGCGCAGATGGCTGCCGCCGGCCAGACGACCCCGATCGACGCGTCGGCGGTGCGCCCCCGCTTCCGCCCCGATGCGGCCACCGTCCGGTGGCGACCTCCCGTCCCTGCAACACCGCCTGGCCCCGGTGGGCCCATCCGCGGTGCAGAGGCGGTGGTCGAGCTACACCCTGCGGGGGTCCACAAGCTCCGGGTGCCGAAGGCGTACCGACACCCCACCCTTGACAGCCGCCTGCGCGGCGAACGCACCGCAGCGGAGGCGCGCCTCACCCAGGCGGCGCGCCGGGCGGGCGTGCCCACGCCACTGATCCGCCGGGTCGACCCCGCCGGCGGGGAGCTGATACTCCAGCATGTCGGCGAACACGACCTGGCCACCGATCCGACCGATGTCAGGGCGCTGGCGACCGTCGGTACCCACCTTGCCCATCTGCACACAGCGGGCATCATCCATGGCGATCTGACCACCCGGAACGTCCGCGTCGGCAGCGATCGGGTGTACCTCATCGACTTCGGCCTGGGCTACCACAGCGGGCACATCGAGGACCAGGCGATGGACCTGCACATCCTGCGGCAGTCGCTCGGGGGCACGACCGATGCGTCCGAGGGGCTGTTCGAACACGTCTCGGAGGCGTATGCCGCCGCCGGTGAGCTGGCGGTGCTCGAACGGCTCGCCCAGATCGAAGATCGTGGCCGCTACCAGTGACATCCCGCGGCTTAAATCCGCCCCGTACCTATGCTGAGTATGGATGCGGACGACCGACACACGTTCTTCGGGATCCCCTACCGCTTCGACCCACCCAGTCTCCGGGAGGTCCTCGCGGCGTACTGGCAGCCAGGCGAGTCAATGTTGGTGGAGAAGCCGTTCGGCATCGGCTACTCGCTGAACCTCGCGAACTGGCGGTCGTGGGTGGCGATCGGCGTCGTCGCCGCACTCGCGGCACTCGAGGACCGCTCGAGCGAGGACGAGCAGGTCGACACCGATGCCGAGGCGACTGCGGCCGACGACGGTCCCGTCGAGGTGCTGGTGGAGTGAGGTGACGCCGCCGCTGCGGTACGTCACCACCAACGCGGGCAAGCTGACGGAGGCCCGCGCGTATCTCGACGCGATCGAGTCCGAGTCGTACGACTACGTCGAGATCCAGGCCGATGACCTGGAGCCGATCGCCGTCGCGGGTGCACGCGCCTCACACGCGGCACTCGGCGGCCCCGTCCTGGTGGATGATGCGGGGCTGTTCATCCCTGGTCTGGCGGGGTTCCCCGGGCCCTACACCGCGTACGTCGACGACACCATCGGCGTCGAGGCCGTCGGTCAGGTCGCCCGATCGATGGTGGAGCAGCCGGTCGAGGCCGTCTTCCGCTGCGTGCTCGCGTACTGCGATGGCACCGACGCGCCACTGCGTGCGCCGACGCACGAGCCTGCGGATGAGACCGGCCCTGCGGTCGCGGTGTTCGCCGGTGAGGTCACCGGCGAGATCGTCCCGCCACGCGGCGAGGGCGGGTTCGGCTACGACCCGATCTTCGCGGTCGATGGGCAGACGTTCGCCGAGCTGTCACCCGCCGAGAAGAACCTCCGCTCACATCGCGGCCGTGCGCTCGCCGCCTTCTCCCGGTGGTACGCCGCTCAGGACACGTCGGCATCGGGGCCGGGGTAGGCGCTGCCGAACAGCGCCTCGTACGCGGCTGCGGGGTCGTACACCTGCAGGAACGCAGCGGGCGTGCGTGCACTGAGCCCCACACGCGGTCCCAGCGTCGCGCCCGCCGCAGGGGAGAGCACCGCGGGGTCGTCGGTGACGAGGTGGCGTGCACCTCCACGGTACGCGGCGCCCAGGGCGGTGTGGTCGCCGCCGGGGACGCCGATGACCTGCAGCTGCTGTGTCGCCGCCTCCCATCTGTCGGCGGCCACCGCTCCCACCTCCGTCGCCAGTGCCGACTGGATCCGCGCCGCGGTGGATGCGGCGATGACCGGTTCGATCCACCCGTGCGCGCGGAGCCGCTCGCCCACCTCGTGGGCGGCTCCGACACCGCAGAGGTCACCGATCAGCACCGGCAGGTCGAGTGCCACCCGCGCGATCGACCGCTCAGCGGCCACCGGGGTGGCCTCCTGCGTCGGCGGATCGACCGCCGCGGCCGCGGTCAGCAAGGATGTCCTTCCGACCGCAGCCTCGGTCACCGCCGCCACCGCGGCGGCCCATCGATCGCTCACCCCGATGCCTGCGTGCCCAGCAGCTCTGTGGTGACCGCCTCGACGGCACCCTGGTCGACCACGAGTGCGATACGGTCCTGCGCATCGATGGTCGTCCCCGGCAGCGGGATCGTCAGCGGCTCACCCGCGGGGCCATGCGCGTAGATGCGTGCACGCTCGCCGAGGTCGATCGATGCGACCGATGCCCCCACCACGGGTGCATCCGCGGGGATCGTGAGGGTCGTCAGCCGGAGCCGCTCGGTCAGCGCACCGATGGCGTTGAACGACCCACCGAGGATCGCCGTCTTCGCACCTGCCGCGCCCAGCCGCTCTGGGTACACCACCTCATCGACCGCCTCCGCGTACTCCGCGTAGATCCGGTCGTTCACGTCATCGGTCACCCGCATCACCGTACGGATACCCGCCTCGACCCCGTGGAGGCAGGCCTCGTAGTTCGCGTTCATGTCCCCGCTGAGCGCGCCGATCGCCACCGCATCGGCCAGCCCTGCCTCTGCGAGCACCGTCTGCCGGGCCCCATCACCGAGGACCGCCTCCAGGCCGGCCTCCCGCGCGCGGTCCACCTTCGCCTGGTCGGTCTCGACGACCGTCACCTCGTAGCCCTCCTCGCGGAGGATGCGGGTCGTGCGGGCGCCCACCCGCCCGTACCCCACGATGATGAACGTCATACCCCACAGTCTCCCCCAGGTGTACTAAAACCGCCAGTCGCCCTACAGCCACCGCTCTGCGCGCAGCACCACCGCGACCGCCGCACCGACCATGTTGAAGATGAGGTCGAACACCGTGTCATCCGTGCCGTAGTGCACCAGCACCGCTGGCAGCGACAGCGTCGCTGTCGCCCAGCGGGCACCGATCTCGATGACCTCCCACACCACGCCCACCGCCGCCGTCCCGAGCACCGCCCCACCGACGATGGCGACGCGCGATCGGCTGGGTTCGACCGCCCGGAGGGTCCAGATGAGCGCGACTGTCACCAGCATCCCCGCGAGCGTGTGGGTCAGGTGGTCGTACCACCACAGCTGGTCGTACCCGCCGACCATCCCGACGACGTGGAGTGCGGCGGCACCGGAGACGGCCAGCGCATACGGCGGATGCGTCGCACCGGCGACACGGTGGACCGCGATCGCGACGGTGATCCCGACGAGCGCGTTGATCACCGGCGCGATACCCGTCGACAGCACCCCCACCACCCCCACCGCAAGCGTCCCCACCCACAGCAGTCGGTGCGCCTGCAGGACGGGCTGCATACCCACAGTGTCGACCGCATCGGCAAAAGCGCCCCCGCCCGGCACAACGGATTAACCCGGTGACCTCCTACTTGACGTGATGATGGCCACCACGCACGTGCTCGTCGGGATGCTCGCAGCGGTGCTGCTCTCGCCGCTGCTGCCGGGTGCGGCCCCCCTCGACCCGCTGGTGGTGCTCGTCGGTGGCCTCGGTGGCCTGGTGCCAGACCTCGACCTCTACAGCGGGCATCGGCGGCTGCTGCACTACCCCGTGCTCGGGCTGTCGGCGGCGGCCGCGGTGGGTGCGGTGGGGCTGTGGGGGGCGCCACAGCTGACGCTCGCGGTGGTGTTCCTCACCGGCTTCGGGCTGCACGCGACGATGGACGTCCTCGGCGGTGGCCTCGAGCTCGAGCCCTGGCGGCGGGGATCCGCGCGGGCGGTGTACAGCCATGCCCACGGCCGGTGGCTCGCGCCCAGATACCTGATCCCCTTCGACGGCTCGCCGCAGGACCTGCTGCTGGTCGCCGCTGCGGCGGGGACCTTGCTGTGGGTGGGCCCCCCGGCGCTGCAGCCGGTGGTGCTCGCGATCGCGGCGGTCTCGGTGCTGTACACGCTCGTCCGTCGCCGCGTCCCTGCCGTCACCCGGGCGATGGCCGCGCGGGTGCCGCTGCGGTACCGGGGGCTCGTCCCCGCGCGGTTCGTCGAGTAGCCGACGTGGTCCGCACAATGCGTGCGGGCCCGTGACACTCGTCATATAACGATACACCATTCAGGTACCCCCCCGCCCGACATCTGCTATGTGCGGGAGCCGCCATGCGTGAGCCACGGGCCGGACACCTGCAGCTGGCAGGGCCGGTCGTGGTGGTGCTGGTGCTGCTCATCGGCGGGGTGGCGATGCTCGCGCCGACCACCAGCGGGCTGACCGCTGCGGATGTGTCGACGTCCCCACGGATCGCCCCCGCTGACCCGTCGGTCACGGCCCTCGGCCCGACTGGGCTCACCACCGCGGCGGGGGCACTCCCGTCGATCGAGGATGGGCTCTTCGGGGCGAACCGGAACTTCACCGTGACGGCGAACGGGTCGGCGCACTTCGTGTTGGATGGCCGCGCCCAGCCACCGCTCACGCTCGTGCGGGGCAAGACGTACACCTTCGCGGTGGATGCGCCCGGGCATCCGTTCCACATCTCGGAGGATGCGACCGGTGGTGACCTCTCGGGGATCTACACCGATGGGGTGTCGGTCACCAACCACTCCACGCAGCACCAGTTCGCGACAGACACCGGCACGCTGCGCTTCACCGTCCCCGACACCGCCCCGGACACACTGTACTACGTCTGTGCGAACCACGGGGGGATGGGCGCACAGCTCACCATCGTCGATGATGGGTCCGGGACGCGGTCCGATCGCAGGATGATCACCGACGCTGCGGAGCTCCAGGCGATGGAGAACGACCCCGACGGGCACTACGAGCTTGCGAACGACATCGACGCGTCGGTGACGGCGACGTGGAACGATGGGGCGGGCTTCGACCCGGTCGGGACGTTCACCGGCTCGCTGCACGGCGAGGGGCACACGATCGCCGGCCTGACGGTCAACCGGTCGACATCGTCCAATGTCGGCCTCTTCTCGTACCTGGTGAATGGGCCCGACGGCAACGATCTCTACGAGTTCACGCTCGAGTCGCCCACGGTGGTGGGATCATCATATGTGGGCCCGATCGCCGGCAGCAACAGTGGGGCGACCGTCAACGCGGTCCACGTGCACAACGCCACGGTCAACGGGACCAGTTCGGTGATTGGTGGTGCCTTCGGGCGGATGTACAACGACAATGCGGACTCGGATATCGAGTCTGTCTACGAGAACTCGATCGTCTCGGTGACGATCGACACCGATGCGAGCTACATCGGCGGGGTCGCGGGCAGGACGGACCACGATTCAGGCGGCACCGTCGACCACACTGCCACGGTTGACAACGTGACTGTCGACGCGAATCTGACCGGGGGCACCCATATGGGAGGTGTCTTCGGTTATACGGGAACCCGATATGGCCGGGGTGATATCCAGATCTATGACATCACTGTGACCGGGAGCATTCGCGGGCAGAGTCAGGTGGGCGGAATGGTCGGGTATGTGTATGGGACCTCCCTTTTGGCCAAGCGGAATGTGATCAACGCGGACATCGTTGGCTCTGATGACTACATCGGTGGTGTCGTCGGACGTATCTTCCAAATAGGAGCGGATGATACGACCTATCCTCAGGTTGAAATATCGGAGACGCGAGCGACAGGGAACGTCACCGGGGGGGATAATTACATCGGCGGGTTCATCGGTCAATACGATCTGGCGGATCGCTTCGAGTATGCATCGAGATATAAGTTCAATGACAACTACGCGACCGGTACCGTTCGGGGCGACTCAGGAGTCGGTGGGATGTACGGCGCACTGCTCATCGATGACAACGTCAGGGGGAGTCAGGCCAATATCTACCACAACGACAACTACGCGACCGGTGACGTCTACGGCACAACCAACCTCGGCGGCTACTTTGGATTCACCGAGATTGACAGGGGCATCTACAGCTTCAACATGCGGAAGAACTACGCGGCAGGGGCGGTGTATGACACCGATACTTTATCTGATCGTGTCGGTGGATTCGTGGGGGCAGCGTATGGGGACTCCTGCAGCCAGATTGAACTGAGCCGGTATCAAGACTTCACCAGGCAGGCGTTCTGGGTGGACACCACCGTAGGTGATGATGCGACGCGGTTCATCGGTGTGGAGGCCGGGAGCTGTGATGAGGGCTATTTCGGATACCGGTACCGCCCGGGAACGACTGAGACGTACACCGGCGAAGCCTATGATCCGGACCTGGTCGATGGCACATTCGACTATTGGTATCTTGGCTGGGACTCGGGCACGACCCGGTCCAATGGCTATCAGGTGTCACTTCCAGTGCTTGAAGCCAATACACAACCCCGGCCGTGGCCCGAACAGCAGACGTACTTCGCAAACGGGTCTGGCAGTGCATCGAATCCCTACATCATCGAGAACTGGCGGCACCTCTCGAACGTCGACCTCGTGGACTACGACTCACACTTCCTGCAGGTGACCGACCTGAATGCGTCGACGCCCGGATACGACACCTACGCAGGCCCGCAGGCGAACGATGGTGCGGGGTGGCAGCCGCTGTTCACCAGCCAGAGTGATATCACCTACGACGGCGACGGCCACACGATCAGCGACCTGTACATCAATCGGTCGGCTGTAAGAAGTGTAAATGATAATGGTGATACGATCGAATCGTGGCGCGCCACCGGGCTCTTCGGTGCGCTCCAGTCCGGGGATACGGTCACCAACGTGACGTTCACCGATGCGACCGTGACGATGAGCGCCAACCGGGCCGGAACCGCCATCCTCGCCGGGGAGATCAACGGCGATGGCGACGTGACGGACATCACCCTCCGGGACTCCACCGTGACCGGCTACTCCCAGGTCGGTGCTGCCGGCGGGGAGATGAACGCCGACGGCGACCTCCGGCGGGTCACCGTCGAGAACGTGAGCGTCACGGCGAGGAACGGTCGAGCAGGCGGCGTCATCGGTCAGATGTACTACGAAACGGGGCTGCTTGTAGACGCCACGGTGACGAACACGACCGTCACCGGTGGTGGTGCGATCGGCGGCGCGGTCGGCAACCTGGATGGCAGCAGTTCGGGCATCCCCGGTGGTGTGGTGAATGTCACCGTCACCGGCGGTGTGGTCAACGGGACGGGGTCATCGTACGTTGGTGGTGTCATCGGTCAGGCCGAATACTACGACCGTATCGAGAACATCACCGCGACGGTCCCCGTCACAGGGAGTATCAACGTGGGCGGGGCGATCGGTGGGCTTCTGAACCTCGGGAACGGCCGAGACATCCGCAACGCGACGGCCAGCGGTGCTGTCATCGCGACGACCAGGAGTGGCGGCGGACTGATCGGTGGGGCAACGACGCAGGACGACCTCAGCAGTCCCCCACAGGTGTACGACTCCTCGGCGACCGGCACCGTCTCTGGTGGATCTGATTTGGGTGGACTGGTGGGTTCAACGGGCGGTGGCCGAAATACCGACCCCATCGGCATCACCCGGTCGTATGCGACGGGCGATGTGAACGGGACGGCCACTCTCGGTGGGCTCATCGGTGAAATGTCGAGCAACGGCCCCGGCATCACCGATTCGTACGCGACCGGGGACGTGACCGGGACCGGCACCAACGTCGGTGGACTCGCAGGCACCGGTCTGTCACCCATCACCCGCTCGTATGCGACGGGGGCCGTGAACGGGACCGGCCGACTCGGCGGCCTTGTCGGGTACGGTCGCGATGTCAGCGAGTCGTACGCGACGGGCAACGTGACCGGGACCGACGAGGAAATCGGCGGCCTGGTCGGGTACCTGACCAGCGGGACCCTCGAGGACGTCTACGCCGCGGGCGGCGTGGTCACCGGCGACACCGAGGTCGGCGGTCTGGTCGGGTATTCATTCAACAACAACCGGATCGATAACGCGTACGCGGCGATGGAGGTGCACGCGCAGACGTCCGAACGTGGAGGTTTCATCGGGTACGATCGGTATGACGCTGCCGGTGCCGACTGGTTCTGGGTCGATGTGAGCCGCAGTGACGATGTCGCACAGGACGAGTCGATCCGTGCAAACACGGATTCGAAGGTCGGCAGCGGCGACTACCAGGGGCTCGGCTACGACCCCGTCGCCTCACCCACCGATGACAGCGTGGTCACACCGCTGGGCAACCCGGACCTGCCGGAGATCGATGGGCACAGTGAATGGATCGTGGATGTGACAGAGACGGTCGCGACATACCCGTATCTCGTCAACAACGTCCCCGACCCGAAGCCGGGCACCGCGTTCCTCTACGGCAGCCAGACCACCCAGCCATCGATCGCTTCGACCAACGCCACCGCTGGTGCCACGCTGGGCATCGCCGAGGCGTTCGCGCAGGATGAGGACACACCGACGGCCTGGACGGGGGCGACGACGGCAAATATCACCATTCGCAGTCCGCTGCAGTACGACTGGCAGCTCATGCCGACGGCGAACGGCAGCGGCACGACGGTCAACCGCAGCGGTGAGCAGATCGCGCTCACCGCCGCGACACCGGGGGTCTACGACCTCACCCTCACGGTCGCCGATGCCATGGGCACGGGCTTCACCGAGACCACGACCGTGCGGGTCAACGACATCACACCCCCGGTCCCTGCGGTCGCGACGAACGCCTCTGCAGCCCCGAGCCTCGCCCAGGATCACACCCAGCCCGAGTACGCCGTCCGCTCGTGGAACGCCTCGGGGTCGACCGACAACGTCCAGGTCGACACGTACGCGTGGCAGCTCACCGCAGACGATCTGACGGACGGGACCGACCCCGCGAGCGTTGCGGCATCGGCCAGCGGTGCGGTGGTCACCTTCGCGCCCGCGGCACCGGGCAACTACACCGTCGCACTCACCGTGACCGACACCAGCGGCAACGTGAACACCACGGCACGGTCGCTCCGGGTGACCGACGTCTCCCCGCGGCCGGCGCTGACGTCGACCGCGTCGCGGAACATCACAGCGGCTCCGGTCATTCACACGCTGGACACGTCATCTTACTCGCAGAGCCACGGTGGCATCGTCTGGAATGACGATGGTACGAAACTGTACATCGCGGACTACTGGCAGGCGGACGTCGAGTCGTACGAGCTCAGCACACCGTACGACCTGTCGACGGCGGCGCATGCGAACACGTACACGGGTGCACGCTCCGGCATCGCCGGCATCGCCTGGGATGATGATGGGACACGCCTGTATCAGGTCCCCTACAATGACGATGGCAAGGTCTATGTCAACGAGGTCGCAGCACCGTATGATCTCACGACGGTCGGCAGCGGCCGATTCTACGACCTCTCGGGGTCGCTCCCGGGCAACGACTACCTCGGCGGCATCGAGTTCGGTCCCGATGGCTCGACGGTCTACTTCCCGACATACGCGGACGACTCGGTGGTCGCGTATGCCCTCTCGACCCCGTATGACCTGTCCACCCGGGAGGCGACACCGAGGATCCTCGATGTCGATGCATCAGGCGCTGAAGGATACCCTTACGGCGTCGAGTGGCTCGACGGCGGAACGACGCTGTGGGTGATGGGGTATATCGGCGGCGGTGTGGGTGTCTACGACGTCACGGCGCCGTACGACGTCTCGACGGCGACCAAGACGGGCGAGTTCGAGTTCGCCGGTGTGGCCAGACCCGGTGGCATCGTGTTCGATCCGACGCTGTCGACGGTGTACGTGCCTGACTACTCCGGTGATGACGTCACCGCCTACGAGGTGCCGCTGCAACTGGAGACACCCAGTACGTTCGATGCCACAGTAAGCACGCCGACACCGGGCAGTTCGATCGACCAGTACAACTGGACGCTCGCGGTCGATGGCGGTGACGATCAGTCGTTCGCCGGTGGGAACATCTCCATCGACACGGTCCCGGTCGCCGGCATCCACGAGCTCACCCTCACCGTGACCGACGCTCGGGGGGACATCGCCGCCCGGACGTGGGCCGTGGAGACCACCGCCCCGACGGCGACGATCACCACGAACGCCAGCGGTGGTGGCGGCGACCAGACGTACGAGCAGCCAGAGGATGCGACCCGCCGCTGGGACGGGTCGGCCTCGAGCGATGCGGGCGAGGTCGTCGCCTTCGCCTGGCAGCTCAACGCGACGGACCTGCCCGATGGCACCGACCCCGCGTCGGTGAACGCGACGGCCACCGGTGAGAACGTCACCTTCGCCCCGGCGACCCCAGGCAACTACACCGTCTCGCTGACGGTGACCGACGCGGTGGGCGTGCGGTCGACGACGACCACCACCCTGCGCGTCGAGGACGTCTCCCCCCGTCCGGCGTTCACGACGACGGCTCAACGAGACCTCTCGTCCGCACCGGTGACACAGACGCTTGACGTCGGCGCAGCCACCGACCAACCGAGCTCGCTCGTGTGGGACGATGACGGGTCGACGCTGTACGTCGCTGGCGCTGCTGCGAAGGAGGTCCAAGCATACGAGCTGTCCGACCCATACAACCTGTCGACGGCATCTGCCGGGGACGTGTTCTCGTGGACGAACACGCCCAGCGGGGTCGCCTGGAACGAGGACGGGACGCAGCTGTACCTCGCGAACTGGGACGCCGCCAACGGGGGTCCCGAGGTCTACCGGTACAGCATCGACACGCCATACGACCTCTCCACCCGGGGATCGGGGACCGTCATCACACTCTCCAACTATCCTGGTGGTCGCCCCAGTGCACTCGAGTTCAGCCCCGACGGCTCGCAGCTGTACCTCGCGACCTACACGGATGACGAGGTGGTCGGCTACGAGCTGTCCACCCCGTACGATGCGACGACCCACGCGACGTCACCGACGATCCTCGAGATCGACGGCACCGGTGCGGAGGACACCCCACACGGCATCGAGTGGCTCGATGGCGGCACGACGCTGTGGGTGCTGGGGTACACCGGTGGCGGCGTCGGTGTCTACGATGTCACGACGCCGTACGACCTGTCGACGGCCAACAGGGTCGGTGAGTTCGACCTACCTGCGGTGTCCACACCAGGTGGTGTGGTGTTCGACCCGACGATGTCGACGCTGTACGTCCCCGACTACTCCGGTGATGACGTCACCGCACTGGAGGTCCCACTGCAGATCGAGGTGCCCAGCACGTTCGATGGGGGTGTCAGCGTCCCCATCGCGGGCAGCAGCATCGCGCAGTACGACTGGACGGTGCAGGTCGACGGTGGCACCGACCGTACCTACACCAACCGTACGATCACCCTCGGCGGGCTCAACGGGACCGCCGCGACACGGCTGGACCTCCAGGTGACCGATGCGACGGGCGATGTGGCCACCCGCAGCTGGGCACTACAGACCACCCAGCCCACGCCGGCCCTCACCGCGAATGCGACGGTTGCATCGGACCCACAGGTCGACTTCCGCCAGGCGGCGGGTGCTGCGGTCCGCTGGGACGGCAGCGGTTCCACCGATCCCGGCAGCGTCGACAGCTATGAGTGGACGTTCCAGGCCGACACGCTGCTCGATGGGACCGATCCGGCCACGGTGACCACCGTGCGCACAGGTGCCAATGTGACGTACACACCCGCCATCGCGGGCACCTACACGGTCACGCTGGAGGCGACGGATGCGGTCGGCATCCGCAACGCGACCAGCGCCACCCTGCGCGTCGTCGATGCGACCGACCCCGTCGCGGCGATCACGACCGACGCCGCGAGTGGCGAGACACCAGGGAGCTTCACCCAGGGCGCGGGTATCGACACGGCCTGGCGGGGCGACACCTCTACGGACAACTTCGGCATCGCGAGCTACGCGTGGCGGCTGAATGCGACGCAGCTGGATGACGGGACCATCGACACCACGTCCATCAACACCACCGCGTCCGGGGCGAGCGTGACGTTCGGACCCACACCCACCGGCTCGTATGTGGTCACGCTGACGGTCACAGACCGTGATGGCAACACCAACACCACCGAGGCCACACTCGCTGTCGTCGATGAGACCGGCCCCACGGTTCGTATCGACACCGATGCCACGAGCACCGACACCGGCTACACCCAGCCGCAGCTGACGACGACCACGTGGTCGGCGGCAAACTCCACAGATGTGAACGCGATCACCACCGTCTCTTGGGAGCTGCGCGCTGAAGCGCTCGACAACACCAGCCTCAGCGTCCCACCCGTGACCGCCACCGGGGAGACCGCCAACTTCACACCGCCGGAGCCTGGTTCCTACACACTCACCGTCGCGGTGAGCGATGCGTACGATAACACCAACACCACGACGCGCACCCTCTCGGTCACCGACACCGTCGCTCCGACCGCGCGCTACACCACGACCGCCGCTGTCGCGACGGATTCACCGATGAACCACACCCAGCCACGCGGTGTGGAGCGAATCTACCGGGCGAACGCCTCGACGGACAACGGCCGTCTCACCGGGTTCGAGTGGTGGTTCAACGCGACCGACCTCACCAACGAGACGGTGCCGCTCGCGCTGGCGAACGAGACGGGCTTCGGCGAGAGCGTCGCGTTCACACCACAGTATGAGGGCAACTACTCCGTCCGGCTCATCGTCTCGGATGCCGATGGGAACACCGACACCGCCCAGACGACGCTCCAGGTGACCCCACCGCCCGCACCCCGCGGAGGTGGTGGTGGCGGTGGTGGCAGCACCGGTGGGGCCGCCGGCGTCACCATGCCACAGGCCGTCTCGGAGGACCCGCCGGCGGTCTCGACGGTCACCTCCGTGCTTGGGACCGATATCGAGGTGCAGGTGAGCGATGGCGCCGACCCGACCGGGCCGCCGGTCCTCTCCGTCGGGTTCAGCGCGGACCGCCCCATGGAGAGCCGCATCGGCGTCGCGACCCTGCGTTCGATCACCACCACCCCACCGGAGACCAGGTTGGTCGGCGCCGCGGACATCCGCTTCCCCGCCGACATGTCCACCGACCCCATCCACACGGTCCGCATCACATTGCATGGCCAGCGGCTGGCGGATGCGGGCCATGCGATGGACCGCCTGGCCATCTACCATCTCGGCGCCGGCGACGATACCTGGGAACGCCTCCCGACGACCCGGCGCGCAGATGGACAGACCATGGTCCTCAGTGCACCATCGGTGGGGTTCTCGGTGTACGCGGTCTTCGAGGAGCTGCCCCCGTCTCCGTCACCCGCTCAGGAACCGCTGCCGGTGGTTCCCGATAGCCTCCCAGATGTAGAATCGTCGGTTGGGTTCGACTCCTTGCTCGGTGTGTTGGTCTTCCTCCTGATCGCTGCCCTCGCTGCAGTTGGGCTCATGGCGCGGCGTTCACGGGGTGGCAAGCCTCCGGGGCCCGCCGCGGATGCGGCCGCGACGGACGAGCCCGGTGATGAATCCGAGGCCGAGCGGTCGACGGTGGCTACGGATGCGGATGCAGCCCCGGAGGAGGCGCCACCGGCTGAAGATGAGGAGATGCCCTGAGCCACGCACCGGCCAGGTGGTATCGAGACGATTGGTGCGTGCTGTCCGAAGCCTAGGCCGGGATTTGAACCCGGGCTCTCGTCCTTACCAAGGACGCGCTTTACCGCTAAGCTACCCAGGCATCAACGGCAGTTCCGCAGAGTGGGTACTATGGGTTTCGATTGGTCGACTCAGCTGTCGCTGACCGATGAGGTCGCATGCTCTGCACCCTGGTCGGCGATCGACAGCAGCTGCTGCAGTCGACGCGTCACCGCCACAGCTGCGGTGGGCGTCGGCTCCGGCAACCCATCATCCTGAACAGCTGCGATCACATCAGCGGGCACCCACCGGCGGTGCAGGCTCACCCCTGCGATGACCGCGAGGCGGATGATGCTCGTCTCGAGGTCGTCGCTGGGTGGCTCCCCCTCCAGCCGGCCGCGCTGATCTGCGCCGAAGCCCCGTACCACCTCGACCGCCGCTCCCGCAGCGGGGGTCCGCGCCAGCTCGCGCATCCCCTGTGCGACGAGCACGTCGGCGATGAGGATCTCCACGTCAGCGTCGATCGACGTCTCTGCGAGCGGTGCGTCCTCCCACGGGGTGCTCCCGATGAGTCGGCGTGTCAGGTGCAGCCCCACATAGATCACCTGCACCGCTGCGGCGCGCGCATCGACCGTCGCTGGTGCGATCGGGTCTGCACCGGTCGCCGCTGCCGCCTGTGTCAGCACCCCCGGTGCAACCCCCACCGCATCGAGCTCTGACTGTATCCGGTCGGCGAATGCTGCTGGTGTCACATCATCCAGTAGGTCTGCCATCGCAGCCCGCACCCGCCTGGGCTCGTCCATTGACCGAATCAGGTGAGCGCCCGGCAAAAGCCTGTGGAAACCACCGCTCAGAGCTGAGGTGCCGGGGGCATCGACCGCTTGTGGGCGCTCGCAGAGACCAGGGCATCCACCGCCTCGACATCGGCCGCGTCCACGCCGATCAGCGCGGCGGTCATCGACGCCGACAGGGGCCCATCCACGTGGAGTGCCAAGATCGCATCGAGCGTATCATAGCTCATGCCCAGCTCACCCTCATCGGTCTGTCCCACCCACATCCCTGCCGACGGGGTCTTCATCACCAGATCCATGGGCACGCCGATTGATGCCGCCAGCTGGCGCACCTGCTGCTTGTACAGCGGACCGATGGGGTTGCAATCGACCGCTTGATCGCCGTACTTCGTGTAGTACCCCACCAGGGCCTCCGAGCGGTTTCCCGTCCCGAGGACGATCCGCTGCTGTCGGTTCGCGACGAGGTAGTTCAGCACCGCACGGGTCCGCACGTAGACGTTGCCGTGGGCCGTCTGGTCATCATTACCCTCACCGATCGCACCGACGATCTGCTCTGCGATCGGCTCGATCTCGACCACATCGTAGCTGATACCCAGCCCCTGGGCGATCTCCTCTGCATCGGCCATGTTGTCGGGGTCATTCACCGCACTGGGCATCACCAGCCCGTGCAGACCTTCCGCACCAAGTGCCTCGACGGCCAGATGCGCCGTGGTCGTGCTGTCGATCCCACCTGAGAGTCCCAGCACTGCGCCCTCAGCACCGGCAGCATCCACCATCTCAGCGATGAACGTGGTGATCGTCGTGCGGACGTCATCGAGCTCATCCTGACCGAACCGGAGGTCCAACGGCGCATCTGGCAACAGCACACTGTGTTCGACGCTCATATCTGCGGGTGGGTGCGCACGGGCAAATACTCACGCCCGGGCGCTGCAGAACTGCCCGAACGCCCACTTCCATCCGCAAGGTATCTGCGGGACACGATGGCTTTTTGCTCGCGACTCTGGTAGCAGGAAGACGCCGGCGCCAGTGGTCCAGTGGTAGGACAGTGGCTTCCCAAGCCACTAGCCCGGGTTCGACTCCCGGCTGGCGCATCGCGACGGATGCCGTTTTACTCATCGCCCCGGTACGTCCACCATGGAGTACCGACAGCTGGGTGGCTCGGATGTG
>Ga0209923_1000027_pt1 | contig 56429 bp, 41 predicted proteins | sample SalPon1_A_H2O_MG_FD_185696 | JGI IMG/M metagenome (GOLD analysis project Ga0209923, IMG submission 185696) | Salt pond water microbial communities from South San Francisco under conditions of wetland restoration - Salt Pond MetaG R1_A_H2O_MG... | ecosystem: Environmental > Aquatic > Non-marine... | reverse complement strand
TTTTGTAGCATGTATTGTACTTTTTTCTGATACTCTAAAGATACAATAAAACCAAGGGTTTCCCTTGGTTTTCATGCTATTCATTACCTAAAAAAACCAATAAATTTAGGGTGCGAAACTTGAGTTATATAATTGATAATGAGATTTTTAAATTTCATCTAAAATCTTATATCTTAGTCAGACACGACTATAAAAAAATTTCAAAATCTTTAAAAGAAAAGGGCAGAATTTTGTGTTCATAAATTTAGACCCCCGTGATCAAAGCACACGAAAAGCAAGTATGGCAAAATCTCCAGCATAAAAACATGATTTTCGCTAAAACCTTGACCAATTTGAGAAAAAGCATTCACTGGCCCTAAAAATAATGATCGATAGGTCAGTACAAGAATGGACGTCCGATCATCTTCCTGTTTACCCATTTTAAAAAACCATATCCAGGTCTAACAAGATCGATCCTCTCTAAAAAATTAAATTAATTGTAATTTGCATTAAATAAATCTTTGTTTACCTTTGCATTCGTTAAAAATCAAGCCATGAAAAAAGGTATTCATCCAGAAAATTACAGAAAAGTCATTTTCAAAGATATGTCCAACGATGAAATTTATGTTACGCGTTCCACTGTTGAAGCCAAGGAAATGATCGAACATGAAGGCGAAGAGCTACCTTTAGTAAAATTGGAGATTTCCAGAACTTCACACCCTTTCTATACCGGTAAGACCAAATTAGTGGATACTGCTGGAAGAATTGATAAGTTCAAGAACAAATATGCGAAGTTCAAGAAAAAATAATTTATCATTAAAAAATAATAGAAGCCATAAAAGGAGTTGTTTTTCAGCTCCTTTTTTTATGACAAGATCTTTAGTCAATTTAGCTTTGATCACACTTAACATCTAATTGACATTGGCTTGTTACAACTTGACTATATTTACCCAAAATAAAACTTTTATGAGAAGGTCCATACTTGCATTACTCTTATTACTATACTCCATCTCATACGCCCAGAACATCACTATTAATGAGTTAGATGTTGACACGGATGGTGTAGACGTTAAAGAGTTCATAGAGCTCAGGACAGCTAATCCTAACACATCCCTGAACGGACACGTCATGGTGCTTTTCAACGGTTCGTCCAGTGGCGGGAATCAGAGCTATAGCGCTTATACATTAGATGGCATCACCACGGATATCAATGGCATTGCCCTGCTTGGAGGTGCTGAGCTTACGCCGTCAGCGGATGAGATCCTTCCGATCAATTTCTTTCAGAATGGAACGGATGCCGTAGGGATCTATCAAGGTGATGAGACTGATTTTCCAGACCAGACCTTGGCCACCACTAACGATCTAGTGGATGCGATCGTCTATGAGACCGATGATGCTGAAAATACGACCTTACAAAACCTATTAGGTCTTTCTGAACAGATAGATGAGGATGTTAACGGGCAGAAGGACACACAATCCATACAACGAGCCAATGATGGAAGCTGGTATGTCGCTGATCCTACGCCTAAACAATTAAATGACGGAAGCGGTGTGATTTTTAAAGTAGTGGATATCAGCGTTTCTCAAAGCGTTATTGCTGAAGGGGAAGACCTGGACATCACGCTGACCAGCAGTCAACCGGTAGACCAGGATGTCAGCATAAATTTCTCGATCTCCAGTGGAAATTTTAATGACCAGGATTTCACCGGGAACTTGCAAGTGAACTTAACTATCGGAACTAGCGCAGCGAGCACGACCTTGACCATTCTTGAAGACGGTGTACAAGAAGGTACTGAGTTCATGGATATCATCCTTGGCGGTCTACCGCAAAACTTCATCCCAGACAATGATAATCTGGAAGTAGTCGTTACGGATAGTGATTTTCAGGTCGACCCATGGGGAACGCCACTTAACCCTACTTTTGATCAGGTTAGCAGTACAGCGCCAGATGATTATTACAGTTCAGCCAATGGTTTAGCGGGACAAAATCTGCGTGATGCCATACAATCCATTATAGCTGATCAAAGTGTTGTTCGTGCACATTCTTACGCCGATGCCTACAATATCATAGAAGAAGCTGATGAAAACCCTGAGAACAGCAACGAAGTTTGGATGGTCTACACAGAAGAGTCACGGGCGAAATATTTACGCCAGTCCGGAGCAGCTGGAACCGGTTTTTGGAACAGAGAACATACATTTCCCCGATCGCGTGGTGATTTCTTTAGCATTGATGATGATGATATAGCGTTTGGAATGAACACCTGGTGGACAACCAACGCAGACTCTACAAGACATACTAATTCTGACGTACATGCCTTACGAGTAGTTGATGCTAATGAGAACGGAAGTAGAGGTAATAAACACTACGGAAATTACACCGGACCTTCTGGGAATCAGGGAAGTTTTAAAGGTGATGTAGCCAGAGCAGTATTTTATCTGGCCCTTAGATATGAAGACCTGCAGATCGTCAATGGGTTCCCTACCACAAACAACCAGTTAGGCGACCTGGCTACTTTGCTAAATTGGCATGAGAATGACCCACCAGATGATTTTGAAATGAACCGTAACAACGTGGTATTCAACTGGCAAAAGAACAGGAATCCGTTCATTGACCATCCGGAACTTGTGAGTTTCATCTTTGGTGATGAGTTCGGGAACGTATGGAACGAAGACCTTAGTATAGAAACAACACCTGCAATTGATATCCTTATCACGCCAAACCCAAGTTCAGGGAATATTCGTATCAGAACGGAGCATCCAAGTGAATTAGCTATAGTGATATTTGACCTGAATGGCAAGTCCGTTAAACGGAAAAAAGTTCAACCTAACGAGAAATTCCATTTGGATCAAAGCCATGGCGTGTATTTCCTAAAGGTGATGATCGATGATAAGCATATCTTCAAAAAGTTGATATTGAAGTGATCTAATCTTCTGGTTCATTTTCATTCTGATAAAGATCGATCAGTGCTTCATTGAGCTCGTCATCCTCATAATCATCAATATCGAAATCATCCATAGTGTTCTGAAGTCGAGTACTTATCTTAACCAGATAGATCATATCTTCCGTTCTAACCTCAACTGCCTCAACCATCTCATTCCTGGCGTTCTTAAAAGTGATGATATCCTTATCTCCATAGCCATCAGGGTATTTTTGGACCAATAAGGAAACTATTTCCGGTGTTAATTTCTTATGGTTAACGATTACGCGTTTCATCTTAAACTGTTATAATAGCTGAGCAAACATAATTAAATATCCTTTTATCGGAACAACTTTTATTGTAATTTCTGAATATTATGGAATCTTACTGAACTATCACATAATTTCACGCGGAAAGCCAGTTTCTCCTGCTGATAGACAGAGGTAAGGTAAAAGGCCCTACAAGGTTTCTCATGTTGTTTACTTTTAGAAAAATCAACATCCGCTTCTTTGATAATATCCCTGAATCGACTGGAATCTATAGTCCGAACCTTCAAAAATTCTTTAACTTCTGGAGCGATGATCTGGTCTCTGGTTTTTATTATCTGGCTGATCACGCGTGCATCAGGTCCATAATTAAAGGATACCTCTTTCTTATTCCAGAAGAACATCAATATGATAACACCGATGATGAAACCTATCCCAAAGGTCAGTAATCTTTTCGTCAAGCTCATTTTTAAAATATTAGGAGATTAGGGTCTCGGTAGGAAATATTGAACCAATTCGCAACGGATTTACTGGTCAAGACACCATGATAAGTATATAAACCGTTCCTTAATCCGCTGTCATTCCTTATAGCATTCTCTAAACCACCTTGATTACCAATGTGAACAAGATAAGGGGTGAAAATACTGCTCATAGAAATAGAGGAAGTCCGGGCATAACGCGAAGGAATATTAGGTACGCCATAATGGAAAACATCGAATTTTTTTAAGGTTGGATGATCATGGGTGGTGATCTCAGAGGTTTCCACGCATCCACCCATATCAATACTAACGTCTATGATGACCGCATTGGTCTTCATGAATTGCACCATCTCTTCCGTAACTATCACTGGAGAACTGTTCTTTCCTTTCACCGCTCCTATCAGGACATCCGCTCTTGCAACACAGTCTTTTAATAGGCTGGGCTGAAAGGTAGATGTGTAAACTTCATGCCCTAAACTGCGCTGTAAGTTCCTTAAACGTGTAAGCGAACTATCGAATATCTTTACATCAGCCCCTAACCCCAGCGATGACCTTGCGGCGAACTCGCCCACGGTTCCAGCGCCTAATATAAGTACCTCCGTGGGTGGAACACCACTTACATTACCAAATAAAAGTCCATTACCATCCGTAAGATTTGTAAGGAGCTCTGAGGCTATAAGTACAGTGCTTTTTCCCGCTATTTCGCTTAAGGCCTTTACCATGGGATAACTATGGTAATGGTCCTTAATGAACTCAAAGGCCAGTCCGGTTATTTTCTTTTTGGTCAATTGTTTAAAATAATCCTGGCTTCTGGTCTTTAGCTGTAATGCAGAGAAAAGAACGCTTCCCGGTTGCATCATGGAAAGTTCATTAAAGGTAGGAGGAGCGATCTTGATCACCGTATCACAGGCAAATACCTTAGCGGTATCTTGAGTGATCTCGCCTCCGGCTTCACTATAATCATTATCGCTAAAATTAGCATTAGCACCCGCATTACTCTCTATCAGTACACGATGTCCATGAGCAACAAGGGTAGAAACAGCATCTGGTGTCAGACAAACGCGCTTTTCCTGATAGGAGGTTTCACTAGGAATGCCTATCAGAAGCTCATCTTTGCTCTTTTTCACTTCAAGCATTTCTTCCTGAGGCAATAGTTCCGTCTTTGTAAAAGGTGTTGTTGAACTCATCAAGCTGAATTAAAACATCAAATAAAATGATTTTTTGGTTCTTGCAAGATAATGATTTTCTTTATCCAATACCTGAAGATCCATAGATAATATAGTGTAGTCTATCTAGTATGATCATATAATTTGATATCAACATCCGTTACCTTCACTTAGTGACAACACTGTGACTTTTGTTAAATGTGAGGTTAATATACCACGTTCATAGATGAATATACAACAGGTTTTTACCTTGTTATAAAATCTAATTATCAATACTTTAGCTAAATTGACAATGGTCATTTCAAGGTGAACATCAAAGGCCGAAATTTGCAATATGTCAGATTCAAGAATTTAGGCTAAGAAGTTCCTGGATAAGCTCAACAAGAAAGTTTACAAGAAGATCAACTGGAAAAGTAATATTACGCTTTTCCTCATATTGCTCATCATCGCTTTCACGGGTGTTTATCTTTTCAAGGATGACAGCTTTAGTTTACCCCAGATCAACGTAATGTTCATCTTATTCCTGGCCATTAGCTTATGGGTTACGGAAGCCATCCCTCCGTTTGCGGTAGGTATACTTATCATAGGCTCCCTGGTCTTCAGCATGGGCTATCAGGAAGCTGAAGATGTCAAGCAATACGTGGAAACCTGGTCAGACTCCGTCATATGGCTCTTTCTGGGCGGATTCTTCCTGGCCGAAGTTATGAAGAAAACCCAATTAGATACTTCCCTGCTGAGAGCGACCGTTCCTAAACTTGGAAACCAACCTAAGTACATACTTTTGGGGTTGATGATGATCACGGGAATATTATCCATGGTTATGAGCAATAAGGCCACAACGGCGATGATGATCGCTACGATCGTTCCTATCATCAATAAGTTCGGGAGGAATGCTCCGATAACGAAATCCTTATTAATAGGTATCCCTACCGCAGGTGCTATCGGTGGAATGGGGACCATAATAGGAACAGCACCCAATGCTACAGCCGTAGGTGCGTTAGAAGGCGTGGGCATTCAGGTAAGTTTCCTGGACTGGACGATCATAGGAATGCCTGTCGCGCTTGTTTTAATATTGGCCTTTTGGCGAGCTTTACTTAGTAAATTTAAGTTCAAAACCCGCGAGATCTCACTTGATTTCTTAAGCGAACCTTTACCTCAGGATAGAAAGGATGAAGATGAAAAAGAAGACCTGAAAATCGATAAAAGGATAATGATGACCGTTTTGAGGCTGACGCTGATGTTCTGGTTGACCTCACAATGGACTGGTATCCTAGTCGCAGCGGTTTCTGCCGTGCCTATCGTAGGTTTGACCATGTTAGGGATCATCGATGCCGATGACGTACGAAAACTGCCCTGAGATACGCTAATGCTTGTAGCCGGCGGTCTGGCCCTAGGTCTGGCCGTACAGCAATATGGACTTGCTGATTATTTTATCAGTCAGATAGCCTTTAATGATATAAATCTATATTTGCTTTATATCGTTTTTGGTATCGTTACGGTGATTTTATCGAATATAATGAGCAATACGGCAACGGCGACGATCATGATCCCTATCAGCATTTCACTTGTTACTATGAACCAGCTTGGGGCGCCATTTGTAATGGTCATATTATCGCTTTGAGCTCGTCTTGTACGTTAATGCTTCCGGTTTCCACACCACCAGACGCTATTGCTTTTAGTACGGGTATGCTAGAACAAAAAGAGTTCAGGTTCGGCGGAGTATTGATAGGGCTGGACGGACCTTTGATCGTTATCTTATTTGTTCTAGCTACTGTTTTTATCATTCAATAATAAATTGATCTCAGTATTTTTCACATGATCAGAAATTATATTTGAAACCTTATAAATAATCAGAAATTCACCTCCGTAAAACACCTGTGAACGCTGGGCTGTCTGTGGTGAAATAAACATCTTAATTCCTGTAAACAGAATTAGGCCCTAGCTCCACTTCTATCTCCTCTATAAAATTACCATCAATGTCGTATATCCTTACAAATCCATTAGACGCAAAATCAACAGCATCTGCAACATAGATTTCATCTCTTATCACATCAAATCCATACATCGTTCCAAATCCTGAAGTCGAATTGTAAGTTATAAATTCATTATCAGATAATGTACTATCGCTATAATCAGATCGATAAACCTTATTTTCAAACGTGTAATAGATTTTTGAATCGGTCAGGTCTAAATTCTTAGCACCGCTAATAGCATCTGGAACACTTTTTGTATTCACGATAGATTCCGTAGATAAATCAATTTCTGTTAAATTAGAATTGCTCAACGCATAGATACTATTGTCATTTCGCTTAATGCTATTCAAGCCTTCACCTACATCTAATGTTTCGGTGGTTAATTCAGCTGGGTCGATTATTGTAATCTCGCTCCCATCAAAACCATCAGCGTTCATTACATAAAGCTTTTGATCATAACTAATAATCTGTTCAGCAATGTTACCAAGCTCTATTGTATTTTCTACAGCCAAACTTTCCAAATCGATGACAGCAACATAATCATCTGTCAATGAATCGAAAGTAGCTGAATTAGTTACATAAGCTTTGTTATTTAAGACTGTTCCATACCTTGGATTTTCTAATCCGCCGGCTACTTCACCTACTTTTTCAAAGGTAAATCGATCTACCACGGTTATAAAATTACTACCACCAGATATGATATAAGCTAAACCATCATGAAAAAAGATGCTTTGAATCAATTCACCCAAATCTTCATCAGGATTCACTTCCTGAAAGATAGATCTTTTGATCTCTGATCGGTCATCACTTATAAAAGTTATGTTGCCTACTCCACCAAATGAACCTTCGTGGAGAACCAGTTTACCATTTACAAAATCGCCTTCCGGCGGTTCAGGCACATTCATATTGTCATCATCATCGCTACAAGCAGAGAATAAGATGACAAGTAAAAGACTTAGGGAAATTAAATTAAAATACTTCATGTTTATTGATTTTTGGGTTAAAGTTGTAATTGGAGTCCGGTTTGAAAATGAATGCCGGGCATAGGTCTGTTGAGCACACTTTCGTAGCGAACATTTGTAAAATTATTGAGTTGAATATGCGCTTTAATAAGTGGTTGAGAACTGATCTTTCTGCGGATAAAGAGGTTTTGCAACCAGTAATCATCTACTACAAAATCAGGGTTATGGTCCGTTCGTGCAAAAACAGATCCCGTATAATGAGATGAAATTCCTATTATCCAATTGTCTAATTCAGTATTTAAGCTAACATCTGCTGAATGTTCCGGTACATAGATCATTTGCTGATCGGTCGCTTCATCAATCGATCTTGTCCATGCATAATTCAGCTGTGAAGTAAACGCTTGATCAGCAAATTCAAATTCATATTTCCATCGGATTTCCGAACCATAGGTTTTTACTTGTCTGACGTTCCCAGGACGCCAAACACCGGAATCATCCGGTAACCACTGGATCATATCATCTATGGCATTATAAAATAATCCGATATTGAATTGTAAAGAAGAAAAGTTAAATTGATGATGGGTATCAACCTGATACGACTGCTCAGCTCGCAGATCAAGATTGCCGGAACCTTCCCAGAAGAGATCATTAAAACTCGGCTGCCGAAAATTTCGAGAGACATTCAGCTTTGCCGTGTAAGCTTTTGTCGCTTGCCAGTTGATCCCAGTGCTGAACAATAGCGGACTTTCAAATCGATTAGATTGCTCGTAACGCAGGGAAGCTAAAGCTTCAAGGTCAGAAGATAAGTCGTAATTCCCTAAAACAGAAAAACTGATATCATTGCGCTGACCGGATTCGATCTGCGTGCCTTCTACTCTACTATCTTCGTAATTAATCCGGCTTTGTAAAGAAAGTCTTTCCCATTGATACGTCAGGTCATAGCGAATTAAAAAACGATCAACCTTTCCAAAAGTAGCTGTATTCCGTTCGATATTTTCCACAAACGAGAAATCTTCTCGTAAATAAGCCGTAGTTAAAACAGATTCAAAATTAGGCGTTTGCCATGTCCAATTGATCAGGTTCCTGACATCTTGATTTTCATATTTTTGTGGGGTATCGGAAGGTCTGATAAGTGCTAAATTCCTGTTTCCGTCATAAAACCAGTTGTGCAATTCAATCCGATGCTGCTTATTGATCTTATAGCCTAAACCACTTGTGAATGTATTATGAGAAAATTCGCCGTTAAGATTATCTCTTGATCCCTGTGGGAATGGATAATCATTTTCTGATCGATTGATCGACAAACCGCCATTCCATGTCCATTTACCATTAGAAAGGTGGTTTTTATAAGCCACTTGATAAGTAGAAAAACTTCCGCCACTCAGGTGGATTTGATGTTGGCTTGTGTCATCAAATCGGATATCTTCATTAAGATGGATGCTGCCACCTATTGCACCAGAACCATAAAGCACACTTCCACCGCCTGGTTGGACCGCGATTCGATCAAACAATTGAACATTAAGCGTATTAAAATCAGATTGCGCATTGAGCTGAGAGTTGATATTGATGCCATTCCATAAAACAGCGGTTTGTTGTGCCGTAGTTCCCCGAAAAGATGGCGAGGATACCATTCCATAGCCGTTCTGTTTAAAATAGATGGCGGTATTTCGTTCCAGAACATCCGTTAATAGAAAGGAAGAAGCATTGATGATGGAATCCGTAAGGACAAACTGGTCCTGACCAACGCTATAACGCTCAAATGAACTTGCTACTAAATGCACTTCGCCCAACTGCTGAATGCTATCTCTTTGTGCCTGAACACTAAAGTTCAAACAGCAAATAATGCCGATAAGGTAAATATATAAACGTCCCATAACTGATAGACCTCTATCCCGGAAGTCATCACGTTCTTTTACATCGAGGCAGGTCTCCTGGCTTGCGTCTTTACTTTTCCTTCCCGTTCACACAGTGGAAACTAAGTCTTTTAAGTAAAGCATCCCGTATCATATTGGAACTAAGCGTACAGTTGCGGGAACAGCTACTGATTATAACAGTATTCCCTTTTAATGAAGTGTACTGGAAAGTTCACTTCAACCTCAACAAGTGCGAATGTATTAATAAAAAGTAGTGTAGGAAAAAAATATTAGCCCGTTTTCAAAATCGTTACATCAAAAACATGAAGTTCAATTTTTTGAGCATCTAGCAATCTGAAATTTGTAACCACGCTATCCGAAATTTGCAATTTCGGGTTGAGACAGTATTCTTTAGTTTATAAAATATACGAACATAGAGCCTGTATAACTTAATGAGATTCTGAATAAATGCTCAAATAAAAATTCGTAGACCATCATTAATTTAAGGAACTAAGGACTCTGATTTTATTTTTATTGCTTAAAATCGCATTTTTCAAAATGACAATTGGATAAAGAAGAGATGTTTAATCAAAACTGAACATACTTGAGCGTGAGTTTCTAAACTATTGTCTCGTGTCTAAACCAAATGATTTACATTCCCAAGCCACTATCATCTAAATCCCTACTTTTGTAAAAAAATAAACCATGCACTTTAAAAAGATCATGATCGGCCTGGTCTTCAGCCTACTTAGTTGTAGCTCTCCCAAAGAGGAAGCAGTTGAATTCGATAGGAAAGGATTTGAAAAAGTAGCTTTGGACCATGCGGATAATTTCAGTTTAAAAAGAAGGGAAAATGAATGGTTAATCCATGTGAACAAACCGTATCAGGATGCAGAACAGGGATTTACATATCTTATTACGGATAAGCAGGTAAAGATAAAGCCAAAGGATTCAATAGATGAAGTGGTACGTAAACCAGTGGATTCACTGATCTGTACTTCTACGACACATATTCCTTCCTTAAAGAACCTGAGCGTCCTAAATCGGCTCGTAGGTTTTCCAGGAACGGATATGATCTCTACGCCGGAAGCAAGAAAAAGGGTAAACAACAATAGCATCAAGGAATTAGGGAAAAACGGACAGCTCAACACAGAAAGAGTGATAAGCCTCCAACCAGATGTCGTGGTAGGATTTGCCGTTTCATCCACAAATGCCACCTTAGATAAAATAAGTTCTTTTGGTATTCCGGTTGTTTATAATTCGGATTGGCTGGAGAAACATCCACTGGGAAAAGCGGAATGGATCAAATTCTTTGGTGTTCTTACAGGAAAGTTCAAAGCTTCTGTAGAATTCTATAATAAGATACAAGAAGAATATGATCAGCTGAAAGAACTAGCGCAAAAAGCAGATGAACCACCTAAGGTCATCGCCGGTGCTTTGCTGAACGAACAATGGTATTTGCCTTACGGAAACAGTTGGCAAGCCAGGTTCATCAAAGATGCGAACGCGGACTATATCTACGGCTATACAGAAGGTAAGGGAAGCATTGCCCTTTCGTTCGAAAAGGTGTTCAAGAAAGCCATGGATGCTGATGTTTGGGTCGCTCCTGCCCAATACACTGCTTACGACAAAATGAAGGAAGACAACAGACATTATGCCCGTTTCAAAGCTTTCAAAGAGCGGAATATCCATGGTTTTGCAAGCACAAAGGGCGAAACCGGTGGCGTACTATTCTATGAACAAGCACCGAATCGACCAGAGCTAGTATTGAAGGACCTTATCCATATCTTTCATCCGGATTTGCTCGAAGATCATGAAAATCATTTTTTTAAACCTTTAGAATAATTGCGTAGAAGGCTCCTGTTCATCATTTTGACCGTTTTGCTTCTGCTAATGTTCTTTACGAACATCAGTTTAGGGTCCGTAGGAATAGGTCTTCTGGAAACAATGCGGATATTAACAGGAAGTGAAGCGGTAAATGCGTCGCATGAATATATAATTCTTAAATATCGTTTACCGAAAGCACTGAGCGCTATTATGGTAGGTTGTGGATTATCAATCTCTGGATTATTGATGCAAACGCTTTTCAGGAATCCGCTGGCCGGCCCTTATGTGCTGGGACTTAGCAGCGGAAGTAGCCTGGGCGTAGCTCTGTTGGTCATGGGTTCAGGTCTCTTAGGTAGCAATATCGCTGTATTTGCACAATCAAAATACGCGGTCGTACTCGCTGCGAGCCTGGGAAGCTTTAGCGTTTTATTGCTCGTCATGGCAACGCTTTGGCGCGTTAGCAATACTATGGCAATATTGATCATAGGATTGATGATCGCAAGTTTTACTTCAGCCATCGTGAGTGTACTTTCCTATTTCACTTCAGCAGAAGACCTTCAGCAATATGTTTTCTGGTCCATGGGAAGTTTAGGGAGATTGGACTGGCAAGACCTGGGAATCTTATGGACCCTGTTGATGATGGGAATATTCATATTCCTCTACTTATTAAAAAAGCTCAACGCTTTTCTCCTGGGTGAAGAATATGCCCGGTCAATGGGCGTGGACACCAAGCAAACAAGGTTCCTTATGATAGTTGTTACAGGAATATTAGCCGGAAGCATCACCGCTTTTGCCGGACCTATTGCTTTTATAGGTTTGACCATTCCACATCTGGCACGTCAATTGTTCAGTTCAGGTAATCATTTCATCTTACTACCCGCTATATTGCTCATTGGTAGTCTGGTGATGTTGCTTTGTGAAACCATAGCACAACTGCCGGGAAGTTCTTTCGTGCTTCCATTGAACGCGGTGACGTCCTTTATAGGCGCGCCCATAGTTATCTGGCTAATACTGAAAAAACAAAAGCTCATATTTTAATGGAATTAAAGGCCGATCATTTAGGAATAGGATACTCCGGTAAGCAAATAGCCTTTGCGGATCGTCTGGAATTAAATACAGGTCAACTTACCGGTATCATAGGAATCAATGGGTCAGGGAAATCTACCTTATTAAAGACGTTAGAGGGCAATTTAAGACCGATAAGTGGTGAAATAAGCATCGGCGATCGTTCGATAATGGATTTTAAGCAGAGTGAACTTGCGAAGATGATGAGCATGGTCAGTAGCCGTTCTTCCATAAGTAGCGCATTAACGGTAGAAGAGATCATCCGTTTAGGGAGGCAACCTTATACGAATTGGTTTGGCAAATTATCTAAAACGGATAAAAGAATCGTAGAGAAAGCCATCAACACTTTACAGGTTAGCAACCTGAAGCTACGTTACTTTGATCGTTTGAGCGATGGACAAAAACAAAGAGTGATGATCGCCAGAGCCTTAGCGCAAGATACACCGTTCATATTATTAGATGAACCTGTTACGCATTTAGATATGTACCATCAATCCGTGGTCTTTGACCTTCTTAGGAAGATTACCCGAAAAAATAATAAAGGTATTATTTTCTCCAGCCATCAGATCAATGTAGTATTGGATATCTGCGATGAACTCATCGTTATCGATGAAGCCGAGATATATCAAAGAAGCGTACAACATTGGTTAGAAGGTGATGCGCTCAAAGGATTATTCCCTTCTGATCATATTCGTTTTGACGAAGCAACCAGGAGATTTAGATTAAAATGACCCATTTCACTCGTGCTTTGATCGAGGAACATTCATAATGATCGATCATTAAACTTTAAAAGACCTCCTGCGGAATTCGCTTATCAGGATACTTCCAGCCATCGCAGCGTTTAGACTTTCCGCACCATGGGATGATGTGAATTGAGGAATACTTATTCTATGGTCTATATTAGGATATAGCTCATCAGCGATACCGTTCGCTTCATTCCCGATCACCAACAAGGCATTTTCCGGTAATTTTGTCCCATAGATAGGTTCACCGTCCATAACTGCGCCATAAACGGGAAGTTCCTGTTTCTTCATTAAACTTTTCAGGTTGGTGTAAAACAACTTCACCCTGCTCAACGAACCCATAGAGGCTTGCACTACTTTTGGATTATAAGGATCCACGGTTTTCTTAGAGCAATAGATGTTCCTGATACCAAACCAATCGCATAAACGTATCAAAGTTCCCAGATTACCCGGGTCATTGATGTCTGATAATATCAGGGAAAGTTTGCTGGGTTTAGGCATGGGTTCATCCATTATCCGAAAAACACCTAAACCTACCTGTGGTTTTTTATAAGAACTGATCCTGGCCAGATCCTTCTCGGAAATGATCTCACAGTTTTCATCTTTTGTAGAGAACAAGTCAACGGTCGAATATAATGTATGTAATCGATAGTCGCTTTTGAGGAATTCTTTGATGGATTTGATCCCTTCAACGATAAATAAGCCTTCTTGATGGCGGTATTTTTTTTGTTTGAGCCGATTTATGTCTTTAATTTGTTGTTTTGATAGCATTATTTAAACCTTGAAGCTAAATTACTTGAAAAAATCGATCCTCAAAATAATTTTTATCCTGCTTTTTCTGGGTCTTATCTTTTCATGTGGTTCTACTCGAAAGCTAAGTGAAGATGAATTCTTACTTTTAGAGAACGATCTTGAAGGTATAGATAGCGTGACCAAAGAAAGAGACCTAAGGTCACTGCTTGAATTAGAACCAAACGCGTCCATATTTGGTTTTCCGCTAAGGTTGAACATCTACAACTTTGCCATAGAAAATCCCAGGGATGCCTTTAAGAAATGGATCGATAAAAAAGATAAACGACGTCAAAGGTGGGAATCCTTCCTGTCAAAAAAACAATTGTACAATCTAAAAAAAGCTTATAACGATCTTCAGAACAAGATAAAAGATGCCGGCGAAGCACCTAGCGTAGTAGAAGATGACCTTATCCTGTCATCTAAGGAAAACCTGGAAAAGTATTACTGGAATCATGGATGGTTCGATGCGGAAATCGATCATCACGTTGAAATGGATAGTATGAAGCAAACAGCGCGTATAAGTTATAAGATAAAGCCTAAAGAACCATATAAGATAGATAGTATTAAGATCAGTATTGATTCTAAGGATGCTGATTCTATTTATCGATTGAACAGGAAAAGGAGCTTTATAAAGAGCGGTGACCAGTTCCTACTTAAGAATTTTGATGAGGAAAGAAATAGGATCACAGAAAACTTCAGGCGTAACGGATTATATCATTTCAATAAAGAAATGATATTGTTCAATGCGGATACGCTGAAAAGGGAACATAGTATTGATGTTGAACTGGTCATTAAGGACAGGCAGGTAACTCGTAATGACAGCATTTATCGCGTTCCCTATCAAGTAAGGAAGATCAGTGAGGTCAACCTGTTCACCGACCATGAGCAAAAATCCCGGGTTTACAAAGACAGTGTTCATTATGAAGGATATACGATATATGGCAAAGATGGTATCAAATTTAAACCTGAGGTCCTGACCGATGCGGTTTTTATCAAAAAGGGCGACGTCTTCAATGAAGAGAAAAGAAGTCTTACTTACCAAAGAATAGCCAATATGGGCATATTCGATTATCCATCTATAAGGTATCAAGTAGATCCCAGGGATGAATCCGGCAGATCGCTCATCGCTAATGTACTTTTAAGCTCAAAGAAGCGATTTGGTTTTGAATATAGCAGTGATATCATACAAAGTAACATTCAGGACTTCGGGATAGGACTGAACACTTCCTTTCTGGTAAGGAACCTATTTAAAAACGCTGAGACCCTTGAATTATCCGGAAGAGGGAACTTTGGCAGTTCTAATGATGTTTCAGCTGATGATAGCCGATTCTTTAATATATCTGAGTTCGGTCTTGACCTGTCATTGAACTTCCCCAAGATCAAGTTCCCATTGAACACATCATCCATCATTGATAATACAATGTCGCCCTTCACGAGATTTAGTCTTGGTTTCAGCACGCAACAGAACATCGGTCTGGACAGGCGTAATTTGAACGCATCTTTAAGTTATCGGTGGAAATCAGCCAGCAAGATATCGCATCAGTTAAGCCTGGCAGATATTGAATTCATCAACAACCTCAATAGTTCAAACTATTTCAATGTCTTCCAGAATTCTTTCAATAACCTTAACCGTATCGCACAGGATAACAGCGACCAGGTGGCTCCTGCTTTCTTTAATGTATCAACCGAAGACCTTCTGGTGCCTGAGGGTACTCGAGGGTTCATCAACAGTTTCAGGAACGGTGACCTGGAACTGGACCCACAAGATCAACAAGATATGTCATCCATTGTAGAAAGAAGGGACAGATTGACAGAGAACAACCTGATCATCGCATCAAATTATAACTACAACTTTAGTACGAAGAAAAACATAGATGATAAGGATTTTTCGCAGTTCAGGTTAAAGCTCGAGCTGGCCGGAAATCTATTATCATTGCTGAGCAGTTCTTTAGGACTGGAAAAGAACGAAAGGGATAATTATCAATTGTTCAATGTGCAGTTTTCGCAGTACGCAAAGACCGAACTGAACTTTATCAAACATTTTGACCTGGGAAATGATCAAGTGTTGGCTACGAGAGCCTATAGTGGAATAGCGCTCCCTTACGGTAATGCGAACTCTATTCCTTTCATCAGGAGCTTTTTTGCCGGCGGACCCAATGACAACCGAGGCTGGCAACCTTATGACCTGGGCCCAGGAAGCACAAACGGTGTGAACGATTTCAATGAAGCCAATTTCAAATTAGCCTTTAATGCCGAGTATCGTTTCAATATCCTAGGCAGCCTTTACAGTGCGTTGTTCGTTGATGCCGGGAATATCTGGAACGTAGCGAACAGTGTAACGGACCCCGATGCTGTTTTTAATTCGTTCTCAGACCTTTCTGAGCTTTCTATCGCGAGTGGTTTCGGTTTGCGATATGATGTACAGTTCTTTGTCATCCGTGTAGACCTGGGTTTTAAGACCTATAATCCAGGAGAACCAGGTCAAAAATGGTTCAGGGACTACAATTTTGCGAATACGGTGTTCAACTTTGGTATAAATTATCCGTTCTAATCATTTCATTTTAAAATTATTATTCTAATACTTCAATCAATCTTCATTCAACACTTCCTGCTAAATAAATTTGAGACTTAATAAGTTTTTTTAAATTTACAATCTAAAATAAAAAATATGAGTCATTCGATAAGACCCGGAGTTGCTACCGGAAAAGAAGTCCAGGAGATATTCAAACATGCAAAGGAGAAGAAGTATGCACTTCCAGCGGTGAATGTTATCGGTTCTAACTCCATTAATGGTGTTTTGGAGACAGCTGCTGAGATCAATTCTCCAGTAATCATCCAGTTTTCTAACGGAGGATCAAAGTTCAATGCGGGCAAAGGTTTATCCAATGATAATGAAAAGGCGGCTCTCCTGGGTGCGGCTACTGGAGCTAAACATGTACACGACCTGGCAGAAGCTTATGGTGCTACGGTGATCATGCATACGGACCATTGCGCAAAAAAATTATTACCCTGGATAGATGGTCTGCTGGACCATGGCGAAGTATATTTCAAGTCCACAGGCAAACCACTCTTCAGTTCCCACATGATCGATCTTTCTGAAGAACCACTTGAAGAAAATATCGAAACTTGTAAAAAATACCTTGAGCGAATGTCCAAAATGGGAATGACCCTGGAGATCGAACTCGGCGTAACAGGCGGTGAAGAAGATGGTGTGGACAACACGAACGTGGATGCATCGAAGCTTTATACACAGCCTGAGGAAGTGGCCTACGCTTACGAAGAACTTTCCAGGGTAAGTGACCAGTTTACCATCGCAGCTGCCTTTGGGAATGTCCATGGCGTTTATAAACCAGGTAATGTAAAATTAAGACCAGAGATATTAAAACAGTCTCAGGAGCATGTTTCTAAAAAATATGGCGTTGAACATAATCATTTGGACCTGGTATTCCATGGTGGAAGCGGATCGTCCTTAGAGCAGATCAGGGAAGCTATAGGATACGGCGTTATCAAGATGAACATAGATACCGACCTTCAATTTGCCTTTTGTGAAGGTGTTAGGGATTACATGATAAACAATCAGGAATATGTAAATACGCAAGTAGGTAATCCTGACGGTGATGACCTTCCTAACAAAAAGCACTATGATCCCAGAAAGTGGCTTCGCGAAGGAGAAATCACCTTTAAAGAAAGGCTTAAGGTCGCTTTTGAACATCTGAATAACGTGAACGTACTTTAATGTACTATTTTTTTATAAATTGGACGATACTAAAATAATAACACGAACAAATGGCTTGGTTTAGAAGAAAGAAAAAAGGAATTCAAACACCTACTGAGAATAAAAAGGATGTTCCTAAAGGATTGTGGTATAAATCACCTACTGGCAAAATAGTGGATTCCGAGCAATTGGCGAAGAACTTCTATGTAAGCCCGGATGACGATTATCATGTAAAAATAGGTAGCGAGCTTTATTTCAAATTGCTCTTTGACGAAGGGAATTACACGGAACTGGCAGATAGCCTTCAGTCCAAGGATCCGTTAAAGTTCACCGATACCAAAAAGTATAAAGACCGTTTAAAAGAAGCTCAAAAGAAAAGCCAATTAAATGATGCCATACGCATTGGTGTAGGAAGGTCTAAAGGTAGGTTTCTCGTAATCGCCGCCATGGACTTCAAGTTCATTGGTGGTTCAATGGGGTCTGTTGTTGGGGAGAAGATCTCTCGTGCAGCTGATTATTGTTTAGAACATAAAACCCCTTTAATGATCATTTCAAAGTCCGGTGGCGCCAGGATGATGGAAGCTGGGATCTCGCTGATGCAATTAGCAAAGACATCAGCTAAGTTAGGGCAATTGTCTAAAGCTAAGATCCCTTACATATCCTTATGTACGGACCCAACGACTGGTGGAACATCAGCATCTTATGCTATGCTAGGCGACATCAATATAGCTGAGCCAGGAGCACTCATAGGATTTGCAGGACCTCGTGTGGTAAAGGACACTACTGGTAAGGACCTTCCTAAAGGATTTCAGTCTGCTGAGTTCTTGAAGGAAAAAGGCTTTCTGGACTTCATAGTTCACAGGAAAGACCTGAAGAACAAATTAAACCTTTACCTTGACCTGATAGAGAACAGGAAGGTTAGGGAATAAAGGTTTTCATCAGTAAAAAGTTAACCAGGAAGGGAATTATTCACCTGTAATAATAAATTGCAATTTATTTTCTTACATTTGCAATTTTGATAGAAAAGCTATCAATACATAAAAATCATTTAAATAATATTGGCATGTATTTAAACAAAGAAGACAAGCAAAAGATCTTTGCCAAACATGGTAAGGACAGGAATGACAGTGGAACAGCAGAAGCTCAGATCGCATTATTTACCAGAAGGATAGAAGCGATATCAAATCACTTAAAAACGAACAAGAAAGACCACAATTCAAAAAAAGCGTTGGTCCAACTAGTAGGTAAACGAAGAGACTTACTTAATTATTTGGTCAAAAAGGACATCACAAGATATAGGAACATTATTAAAGAGCTTAAATTAAGAAAATAGATGAAAAGGGGCTTTTACAGCCTCTTTTTTTGATTATTGGCTTTCTTTAGATCATAGACGAAAAGACAACCTACTACACAAAAAAGTTTATCGATAATCGATAAAAGCCTAATCAAACAGAAAATCATGATTCCAGAAACAAAAAAAGAGATCATCACCTTAGATGATGGTCGTGAAATTACCATAGAAACCGGAAAGCTCGCAAAGCAAGCTCACGGTTCCGTAGTGGTACGAATGGGTAAGACCATGCTGCTTTGTACAGTAGTATCATCTTATCAAAAGAGCAACTTGGACTTTTTCCCATTAACAGTAGATTACAGAGAAAAATTCGCCGCTGCAGGACGCTACCCAGGCGGATTCATGAAGAGAGAAGCAAGACCCAGTAATGAGGAAATCCTTACCATGCGACTTGTGGACAGAGTTCTCAGACCTTTATTCCCTAAAGACTATAAGTTCGAGACACAGGTAATGATCCAGTTAATGTCCTATGATGATGAGGTAATGCCCGACGCGCTGGCAGGTTTAGCAGCATCTGCGGCCATACAGTTATCAGATATCCCATTTGAGCATCCTATATCAGAAGCTCGCGTAGGTAGAATAAATGGTGAGTTCATCATCAATCCTAGTAAAAAGCAGCTTGAAGAGTCTGATATCGACATGATCATTGGAGCATCAGAAGATAGCGTTGCCATGGTAGAAGGTGAAATGGACGAATGCTCTGAGGAAGAAATGGCTGAAGCCATCAAATTCGGTCACCAGGCTATTATCGAACAATGTAAAGCACAAAGGAGATTAGCGAAAAAGCGTGGATTAAAAGAAATAAGAGAATACGAGACCGAAGTAGAAGACGAAACGCTTAAAGAAAAGATTTTTGATAAAGCTTTTGATACATGTTATGCGATAGCTAAACAAGGTTTAGGTAAGAAGGAAAGATCTCTAAGATTTTCAGAACTAAAAGAAGAAATTAAGTCAGAATATACGGATGATGAGCTTGAAGAGAAAGGAAGTCTGATAAGTGCTTACTTTGGGGAAGCACAGAAAGAAGCGATAAGGAAATTAACATTAAAGGAAAATGTAAGACTTGATGGAAGAGCCCTGAACGAGGTACGACCTATATGGTGTGAAGTTGATTACTTGCCTTCCACCCATGGTTCCTCCATTTTCACCAGAGGTGAAACCCAGGCTTTAGCAACGGTCACTTTAGGAACTTCCCGAGAAGCTAATGTAGTGGACAATCCAACCCTTCAGAGCGAAGAAACATTCTATCTTCACTATAATTTCCCGCCGTTTTGTACGGGAGAAGCTTACCCGATAAGAGGAACTTCAAGAAGGGAAGTCGGTCATGGAAATCTTGCACAACGCGCATTAGAAGGTATGATCCCTGAAGATTGTCCTTATACAGTACGTGTGGTATCCGAAGTATTAGAATCCAATGGATCTTCATCCATGGCAACCGTTTGCGCAGGTACGATGTCGTTGTTAGATGCCGGTATACAACTCAAGAAACCCGTGTCTGGAATTGCAATGGGCTTGATCAGTGACGGTGAAGAACATGCTGTACTTTCCGATATCCTTGGCGATGAAGACCACTTAGGTGATATGGACTTCAAGGTCACAGGAACAGCCGATGGTATCACCGCGTGCCAAATGGACATCAAAATAAAAGGGCTTTCATATGATATCCTTGTAAAAGCATTGAAACAAGCAAGAGAAGGTAGGTTACATATTCTGGAAAAGCTCAATGAAACCATTGATGCTCCCAGGAAAGAACCTAAAGAACACGCTCCAAAGATCTTTACTCGTTCTATTCCAGCAGAATTCATAGGTGGTTTGATAGGACCTGGAGGAAAGACCATACAGGAACTACAGAAGGAAACAGAAACGACCATCGTAGTAAACGAAGATGAAGAAAATGAAAGAGGAATAGTAGAGATCATGGGGACAGACCAAAATGGTATTGAAAAAGTACTACAAAAAATAGATGCCCTGACCTTTGTCCCGGAAAAAGGAAACACTTATGAGGTGAAAGTGATCAAATTATTAGATTTTGGTGCTGTTGTCGAATATACTGAAGCTCCTGGAAATGAGGTCTTGTTACACATTTCTGAGTTGGCATGGGAAAGAACCGAAAACGTAACCGATGTTGTTCAATTAGGAGATATTCTAGAGGTCAAGTATTTCGGTATAGACCCTAGAACAAAAAAAGAAAAAGTTTCCAGGAAAGCTCTCATCGCTAAACCAGAACATCTTAAGAACAAAAAATCCAATAAAAACCAATAAGGTATTTATTATTTAACCCGAACAACTGAATTGTTTATGTATTGTAAAGATATCATATTCAATTCAGTTTTTTTGGTTTTATGATGAAATAATAAATTGATTTTCATAATTTTAAAATTTTAATAAAACTGTTCTAATGAAAGTACTTGTAATAGGAGGTGGAAACATGGGGCTGACATACTCCCAGGGAATGGCAAAATCATTATTGCTCAACAAAAAGAAGTTGATGATCTATGACACATCAACAGAAAAGCAAGAATCGTTAAAAGATGATGGGCTTTTCGATGTATATGATGACCTTGAAAGATGTTTACCCGATGCAGATATCGTATTTATAGCTGTCAAACCTTATCACTGCGATGAGCTTTTCCCTAAGATGAAACCGATGTTGAACTATCAGCAGATCATTGTTTCACTTATGGCAGGCGTGACCATCGGCAAGATACAGGAAGACCTAGGCGTAAAGAAAGTTGTTAGGACCATGCCAAACCTTCCGGCCAAAGTAGGTTTAGGAGTAACTTCTTATACAGAATCTGAAGAGGTAACTCGCGTTGAACTACTTATGGTAAGAAATCTCCTGGATACGACCGGTGAATCTATTCGCGTCAAGAATGAGAACTTTATCAACGCGTCAACAGGAATATCCGGAAGCGGTCCGGCCTATGTTTTTTATTTCATGCAGTCCATGTTAGCAGCAGCCAAGAAAATGGGATTCTCTGATAATGACTCAAAGGTCCTGGTAAGCATGACGTTTGAAGGAGCTGTAAAGCTTTTTAACGAATCGGATATCACACCCATGAAATGGATGGACCGTGTAGCATCTAAAGGTGGGACAACTCGTGCTGCACTTGACTCCATGAAAGATAATAATGTGGAAAAGTTAATAGAAGAAGCCGCTTATGCCGCTTTTGACAGAGCAGTTGAGCTTGGTGAGGAATAAATTCAACTCTAATAGATAATTATGCATAAACAAAGAATAGTCGTCAAGGTTGGGACGAATGTGATGACCAATATAAATAATAGAATAGTAGGTCCGATACTCAAGAACCTGGTAAGACAGATCGCCTATATGTACGAACGCGGCATCATAACCGTCCTTGTATCATCTGGCTCCGCTATTGCAGGAAAGGAAGTCCTTGGCTCATCTGAAGCAGACGATGAAACTACACGAAGACAGATCTACTCTTCCGTAGGTCAACCTAGATTGATGAGACATTATTATTCCATGTTCCATGATTATGGCATGAGATGTGCACAAGTTCTGGCAACCAAAAGAGATTTTTCGCCCGGGAAATATCGCGAGAACATGATCAACTGTTATGAAGGTCTATTAGCTGAAGGAATCGTACCCATTGCTAATGAAGACGATGCGGTATCCTTGTCCATGTCCATGTTCTCTGATAACGACGAGCTAGCAAGTCTCGTAGCTGAACTGGTGAATGCTGATAAGCTTATCATGTTAACAGACATAAATGGTCTGTACACGGGGCATCCTGATGATGATGACACTAAGTTGTTACATAAGGTAAAAGTTCATCAGAACGTAGAGAAGTATGTACAAGAAAATAATAAAGGCGAAGGCGAAGGCCGAGGTGGTATGGAGTCTAAGTTAAGGATTGCCAAATCCACAGCATGTAAGAACATTCCTACATTTATCGCTAACGGAAAAGAAGATGATATTCTTATTGATATCTTAGAAGGAAAGCAAGTAGGAACTCAATTTATTGTTTAACTAAAAAAATAACTTTTATGAAATTATTGGATAGTAAATTAAAAGACGAAGTGTTACGATCTATGATCGATGCGCTGAATAAAAACAAGCATGGCATCATAGAAGCCAATAAAAAAGATCTGGATGCATTCAATAAGGATGATCAGGCATTATATGATAGGCTTATTGTCAATGAAGCCAAGGTAGATGATATGATACGCGCTGTCCAGGAAGTCAAGGACCAGGATGATCCAGTTGGTAAAATGAAATCTTCAATAAGATTAGATTCTGGACTAGAGATCATCAATAAGACCGATCCTTTTGGAACGATACTCATTATCTATGAATCCAGACCAGATGTGACCATAGAAGCCGCTGTTCTTGCTTTCAAGGCTAATAACAAAATATTGCTAAAAGGCGGTAAAGAAGCCTATCACTCGAATATAGCCTTAGAACAATGTTGGCACGAAGCATTAAAAGCAAATGGAGTGAGTAAGGATTGGATAAACCTGATGCATCTAGACCGTAATGCAACTCAAGAATTCCTAAGGAATCCAGATGAAAAGCTAGACCTTATCGTACCACGAGGTGGGGAAAGGTTGATAGGCTTTGTGAAGGAACATGCCCAATGTGCCGTGCTCGTAAGTGGTAGAGGTAACAATTTTCTTTATGTAAGTCCTAGTGCGGATTGGGAAATGAGCAAAAAGGTCATCATCAATGCTAAAACTGACAAAATATCAGGTTGCAATGCGTTAGACAAAGTACTATTAGATAAAAAACTCCCGGACCTGTCCACGAAAATAAAGGATCTTGTCAAAACCATGGAAGCTGCTAAAGTAAGTGTCGTGGGCGATGAAACTGTTGAAGCACATACGCAGAATGTAGAAAAAATTGAAGATAATGCTCTATGGAAAGAGGAATTCCTGGCAATGAAAATATTGATCGCCGTTTGTGATGATATTGATGATGCTATAAAAGTAATCAATGAAAATAGCGGTAAACATTCTAGTGTGATCATGACCTCGGATAAGAAGGAAGCGGAAAAATATATGCAAGAAATAGATGCGGCCGCAGTTTATCAAAATGCGTCATCAAGGTTTACAGATGGTGGTCAAATGGGCGTTGGTGCTGAGCTAGCGATCAGCACAGACAAGCTGCATCATCGTGGTCCTTTAGGACTTGAACAATTAGTTACGAACAAATATTATGTGTTCGGCGATGGTCATATAAGGAACAGTTAACAAATTTGTACCCTTGTATGGATGTAAACAATACAGTTGACGATAAAAGATAAAAGGTCTGCAAAATATATTTTTTCAATACGAAAAATAATATTAATTTTGCAAACTAAATTGATGGTCCGTTCGTCTAGTGGTTAGGACGCCAGGTTTTCATCCTGGTAACAGGAGTTCGATTCTCCTACGGACTACAAAAATGTTCTTTAAACACAAAGTAAACGTTCTAATGTCAGGTTGCTTCTGCTATCTAACACTGGTCTTTACTTAGTTATCAATGGTCCGTTCGTCTAGTGGTTAGGACGCCAGGTTTTCATCCTGGTAACAGGGGTTCGATTCCCCTACGGACTACGAATTAATTTAAAATCAAAACTTAAAACTAAAATAATGGCAAACCATAAATCATCCCTTAAAAGAATAAGAAGCGATAAACAGAAAAGAGAAAGAAACCGCTATCAACATAAAACAACAAGAAATGCCATCAAGCATTTCAAGCTCATAGAGAAGAAAGAAGAAGCCGATAAAAAACTGCCTGAAATTCTATCGATGGTAGATAAATTGTCCAAAAGAAACATCATCCATTCAAATAAGGCAGCCAGGTTAAAATCAAGCCTAACCAGACATAAAAACTCTTTAAAGTAAGTTTAGTTTCATAATTAAGTTTTGTTTTTAAATTAAAAAAGCCGGCTAAGCAATTAGTCGGCTTTTTTAGTTATTATCCGTTTAACAAGATCATCCATTCATTGAAAGAAGGAATTCTTCATTTGAATTAGACCTCTTGATCCTATCAGTGATGAACTCTATGGCCTCAACTGGGTTCATATCAGCCAAATACCTTCTCATTATCCACATTTTCTGAATAGTATTCTCATCGGCAAGCAGATCATCACGCCTGGTACTGGAAGCATTAAGGTCGATCGCTGGATATATCCTTCTATTAGATATCTTCCTTTCAAGCTGCAGTTCCATATTACCGGTTCCCTTGAACTCTTCAAAGATTACTTCGTCCATTTTAGATCCGGTATCGGTCAGAGCAGTTGCAATAATAGATAAAGAACCTCCATTTTCTATATTCCTGGCAGCACCAAAGAAACGCTTAGGTTTGTGCAGGGCATTAGCGTCCACACCGCCACTTAACACCTTTCCGCTAGCAGGTTGAACTGTATTATAAGCTCTGGCAAGCCTTGTGATGGAATCTAAAAGTATGACCACGTCATGTCCGCTTTCCACTAATCTTTTTGCTTTTTCAATGACAATATTAGCCACTCTTACGTGCTCATGAGCTTCTTTATCAAATGTAGAAGCAATGACCTCACCATTAACGTTCCTTTGCATATCGGTTACTTCCTCAGGTCTTTCATCTATTAAAAGTACCATTTGGTAAACTTCCGGATGGTTCGCTGAGATAGCATTGGCAATATCCTTGAGCAACACGGTCTTACCCGTCTTAGGCTGAGAGACGATCATTCCACGTTGACCTTTACCGATAGGTGAAAAAAGATCGATGATCCTGGTGGATATGTTGCTATTGAGTGATGAAAGTTCGAATTTCTCTTTTGGGAAAAGCGGCGTCAGATGTTCAAAAGAAACACGGTCTCTAACTACCTTAGGGTCCAGACCATTGATCTTATTGATCTTAATAAGTGGGAAATATTTTTCACCTTCTTTGGGTGGTCTGATTTCACCGAGCACCGTATCGCCCGTCTTAAGACCGAACAACTTGATCTGGGATTGGGATAAATAAATGTCATCTGGCGAACTCAAGTAATTATAGTCTGAAGAACGCAGGAATCCGTAACCGTCCTGTACCATATCAAGAACACCTTCGCTTTGTATCAAGGCATCAAACTCATACTGCGGAGATCTATATTTGCTTTTAGGATTATTTTGATTATTACTTTTGGGTCTATTGTTCTCTTTAGCCTTTTGGTTTTGGTCATTGGACTTTGAGTCCTTGTTATATTTTTTATTTTGTATCTCCTTATTCGGTACAGGCTTATTTTGTTCCTTAAGAGCAGTATTTTCTTTAGGTTTAGGAGACTTAGTCTTACGATCTTCTGGAAGATCTTTTTTTAGGTTCTTACCCGCATCTACGTTATCCTTATTATCTGTACGATGAGGTTTGTTTTGATTAGGATGAACGGTTTTTTTAGTTGGTCTTTTCTGCTGATCATTTTTTTGTAGAGGCGGACGACCACGTTTTCTTTTAGGTTCTTCAGGTTTGTTATTGTCCTTAGACCCATTTTGGAGGTCTGCGACGAACTTTTTCGCTTGTTCAGGATTGGCGGCTTGATAATCCAGAATGTTGTAAATGAGGTCCATTTTTTTTAGACCAGTTATCCTTTTCATCTTTAGTTGTTTAGCAATATACTGAAGTTCAGGCAACCGCTTTGTTTTGAGGTCTGATATTTCTAACATATTTAGTTATGGAATATTTATTGTAAAAATTATTTCTCAGTGTTGGGATAAGGATGATTTGTAGTAAATCCTTTAATATTAGATATTAGTGCAATTATACGACTTTATTTTAATTTACCCTATGCTTAAAACAAATAATCTGCTATTTTTGCAATCCAATTGTGTGATATGATTCAGCGCATTCAAACCATTTATGTCGTACTTCTTTTCCTGTTCAATGGAATTGGCATATTTCTGAACCATTCCATTTTTTCTAGAATAGAGGAAGGATTTGTTAAGCTTGATGTACTTAGCCTTGATATTGTATTTGTGATACTTGCGGGTTTAGTGATCCTACTGAGCATTATTACGATATTCAATTATAAAAATAGACGTTTACAGATGCATTTTTGCCAAATCATGATCACGCTAAATCTTTTTTTTATTATCATTATAGGTGTCTACGTTTACAGGCTGCTAAGTTTACCTGGAGGATTCAATTTTCCTAAGAAAGGTATTGAGTGGATCATTACTTTTATATCTATCGTTTTTGCCATATTAGCAAAAAATGCCATTAGAAGTGATGATGAACTTGTAAAATCTGCTGACCGATTTCGTTAAACCTATATCTTAGTATATTAGTGTTTAAGCCTGAATTTTTTTATTCAGGCTTTTTTTGCGTATTATTCAAAATGAATTCTCTTATATCGTTATCTGTGTTAAGTCCTTCAGTGGCAATGACCTTACCATTTTTATCAATAAGGGTGAATCTGTTCAGGTAATAGTTAAATAGCTCATAATTAGGAGAACTAACCGTTTGAAGTTCATGCTGTCTGGTAAGACCGTATTGAGTAACATTCTGCTGCCATAGATTATAATTATCAGGTTCAACGTTAATACCTATGAAATTGATATCATCGTGTTTTTTCCTCATTCTTTTTATAAGTTTAAACCTGTTCTTGTTCATCATAGGCATACTAAGTGACCATACATGAATAGCCGTATGTGGTTTATCTGTGAAATGACCTACTTTTACCGTATCCTTATCATGGTTCTTTAATGTTAGCTGATCTATTTTTTTTCCTACGATGAAGTTCTTATGAAAATTGAAGAAACTTTCCAGTTTTTGCTTTTTATCTTTTCCGATATTAACGTTATCTAATAGTTTAGTGGCCTTTTTAAGTTGTTCTTTTGTAGAAATATGCACCATTTCTTGTTCAAAAAATCGCCCTAAGAACTTCTTTTTTAGCTTTTCATTGTTAAAAATAGAATCAACGAGCTTCAATCTCCTATGGATATTATTGAATGATGTAAGATCAAAACAAGTCTTTTTAGATTGCTTATCAGCTTCTGAACAATTTTTAATGGATAAATTCTTCAAATGATCGTCCAGAAATCTTAGGTAACCAAAGTGACTGATCAGTTCAGCATCGTTAAAATCAACGGATTTCCTATATTCAAAAAAACCATCATCCATTGAATTGGCTTTTTTCAGAAAGTACTTCTTAAGGAGGAAGGCATAACGTTCTCTGATATCGTAGTATTCATAATTGATGGACTTTTTAGCGATGTCCATGAAATCCTCAGAGAAATGGTGCTTTTTGTGAAGCTCCTCTAACTTTTTTATTCTATAAGCTTTTATAGAATCCGTCTTATCACTGAAGACATCGGCAGGTATCTTGTAATAGGAAAGTATCAGGTCATTGTTAGCTTCGTTCATCAGATACATGTCCATTAAAAAATTGTTCTCTTCAGAAGAGTCTCCGCTAAAAACAAGCGAGCCGTCAAAATCAAAAGTATTTAGTCTAAAAGATAGACTATCACCAGGTGTCACATAGAATGTTTGATAATCAGGTGGATGTTCAAAAACCATTAACTTAGGTTTGTTAACATCAATTCGGGAATGGAAACTACCATCATCCTGAATTGTTAAGGTTTCTGTCCTTTGACCGCCCTCAGAGACAAATATATGGTCGTGTGTCGGGTTCTGTATCAACCCTGAAATGCATGTCACTGTATCGTCTTTTTCTGAACAAGCGACAAATATAAAGATGAGTATAATAGTTGAGAAGTACTTCATATTCGTTGACAAATATAGAAGTAGTCTTTGGTAGCTTCTGTTAATCAGCCGTTAAAAACTACTACGGAATTGCTTGTTTATCATAAAGTTTGTGATCTATACTTAAGCCTAACTATCAATAAATATGATTATTTTTGCAAAAAATACTGCCCTATGCTCTCAGTTTCTAATTTATCTGTCCAATTTGGTAAAAGAGTACTATTTGACGATGTAAATACTACATTCTCAGAAGGAAATTGTTATGGTATCATCGGTGCGAATGGTGCGGGTAAATCTACCTTCCTTAAAATATTAGCGGGTAAGCAAGAAGCAACATCAGGACACGTACATCTTGAGCCGGGCAAAAGAATGTCTGTATTAGAACAAGACCATCAAATGTATGATGATCAACTGGTTTTAGAGACTGTAATGATGGGCAATCCTGAATTGTACAACATCAAGAAGGAAATGGAGCAGATCTATGCTAAAGAAGATTTTAACGAAAGGGATGGTGAGCGTGTTGGCGTTCTACAGGCAGAATTTGAAGAAATGGATGGATGGAACGCTGATAGTGATGCCGGTGCCCTCCTTTCTAACCTGAACATAGAACCAGAACTTCATTATACTACGCTCGACCAGCTAGATAGAACACAAAAGGTCCGGGTTTTACTAGCCAAGGCATTGTTTGGGAACCCGGATGCACTTATAATGGATGAGCCTACGAATGACCTGGACTTTGAAACTATCAGTTGGCTTGAAAACTTCCTGGCCAATTATGAACATCTTGTTATCGTTGTTTCTCACGACAGGCACTTTCTGGATGCGGTTTGTACCCATATATCCGATATTGATTTCGGGAAGATCACCCATTACTCTGGTAACTATACTTTCTGGTACGAATCCTCTCAATTAGCCGCAAAGCAAAGAGCTCAACAGAACAAGAAGGCTGAGGAAAAGAAAAAAGAGCTCCAACAGTTCATAGAACGTTTTAGTGCTAACGCATCTAAATCAAAACAGGCCACTTCAAGGAAAAAAATGCTGGATAAGATAGACACGTCATCCATAAAACCTTCAAGCAGAAGATATCCGGCCATCATCTTTGACAGGGAAAGAGAAGCTGGCAATCAAATATTGAACATAGAAAAGCTAAGTAGCAGCCTGGATGGGGAAACCCTGTTCAGGGACGTGTCCATAAATATGGCAAAAGGTGATAAGATCGTTCTTTATTCAAGGGACTCAAGGGCTACTAGCGCATTTTATGAGATCATTACCGGTAATCAAAAAGCGGATACTGGGAAATATGATTGGGGAGTGACCACCTCGCAAGCTTACCTGCCATTGGATAATTCTAAGTTCTTTGAAAAGGATATCAACCTGGTCGATTGGCTTCGACAATGGGCTAAAACGGAAGAAGAAAGAGAGGAAGTGAACATTCGTGGATTCCTGGGCAAGATGCTTTTTAGTGGTGATGAAGCCCTCAAATCAGCTAATGTGCTTTCAGGTGGAGAAAAAATAAGGTGTATGCTCAGCCGGATGATGATGTTAAGAGCAAACGTACTTTTACTTGATGAGCCTACTAATCATCTTGACCTTGAATCTATCACCGCCTTAAACAATTCCCTGAAAAAATATAAAGGGAATATGATCTTTAGTACACATGATCATCAATTTGCGCAAACACTGGCGAATCGGGTGATCGAACTTACTCCGTATGGTGCTATTGACCGATACCTCACTTTTGATGAGTATTTGCAAGATGAAAAGATCAAAGGGCAAAGGGAGAAAATGTATAATGGAAAGACCTTTGCTTAAAAGCTGGTATTCATATATTTATTTATCAAGGTTTGCGTAGAGTCGTCATGGGCTGCTCCTTTTCCTTTAAAATCGCTTAAGATCGTATTCGCAAGCTCTTTACCGAGTTCAACGCCCCATTGGTCAAAGCTGAAGATGTTCCATATCACTCCCTGAACAAATATTTTATGCTCATAAATAGCGATAAGCATACCTAATGTGTTAGGTGTCAATTCCTCAAAAAGCAGTGTGTTAGAAGGGTTATCACCCTCAAATACCTTATGACTGACAAGCTGTTCTATCTTATCGGCCGGAAAACCCTGCTCTTCAAGCTCCCTGTAAGCTTGTTCACGAGTTTTGCCTTTCATTAAAGCTTCCGTTTGTGCAAAGAAGTTGGCCATCAATATATCATGATGTGCTTTGTTCTTGTACAATGGCTTTGTAAAACCTATGAAGTCAGAAGGAATTAGCTTTGTTCCCTGATGCATAAGCTGAAAAAACGCATGCTGAGCATTTGTTCCAGGTTCGCCCCAAACGATACTTCCTGTTTGATAATCTACTCTTTTACCTGTACGATCTATACTCTTGCCATTGCTTTCCATACTGGCCTGTTGTAAATAAGGTGCTAATTTTTGTAAATATTGCGTATAAGGAATGATGGCCTCAGTTTCTGCTTCAAAGAAATTATTATACCAAATTCCAATAAGTGCTAATACGACAGGAACGTTCTTTGAATATTCAGCGGTCCTGAAATGTTCATCTACCTTACAGGCTCCAGTAAGCAACTCCTCGTAATTATCCATTCCTATGGCACAAGAAATGGACAGACCGGCCGCGCTCCAAAGTGAAAAACGTCCTCCAACCCAATCCCACATAGGAAAGAAAGTCTCTATACCAAACTCCTTTACCTTTTCCTTATTAGCGGAAACTGCAACAAAATGCTTTTTAAGATGTTCTAAACTTGAATGCTCGAGGAACCAGTTCCTGGCTGAATTTGCGTTCATCAATGTTTCCTGGGTCGTGAACGATTTAGAGACAACGATGAACAAAGTGGTTTCCGGGTTTAATTTTTCTAATTTTGAAGCTATTAGATCTCCATCTACATTAGAAATAAAATGTGAGGTAACATTTTGGCTGTAGAATTGAAGTGATTCTACGACCATTTGTGGGCCAAGGTCAGAGCCGCCAATACCAATGTTTACCACATCAGTTATCGCCCTACCTGTATAGCCTTTTCTCTCGCCATTGTAAATAGCATTACTAAAAGACCTGATATTGTTTAAAGTATCTCTTACTAAAGGGTAGATAGATTGATCATTCACCTTAGCTTCGTCCTTACCAGACCGAAGTGCCGTGTGGAGAACCGCTCTTTCTTCTGTTTGATTGATATTATCACCTGAAAAATATTTATCGATGGCGTCATCCAAATTCAGTTCTCTGGCCAACCCTATAAGTTGATCAAAGGATTGTTGAGAAAACCTGTTCTTGGAAAAATCAAAATAGAGGTTATCCATTTCTATGGACAGGGATCCTACTCTATCTTTCTCTATATTGAAAAAAGATAAAATAGAAGTATCCTTATCCTTATCAAAGCAATGTTTGAGATTTTTCCAGGCTTCTGTATGAGTTGGTGATTGTGATCTTAGTGCCATTCAAAAAGATTTTATTTGATCTCTGGTATTATATTATTCCTGTAATGCTCTATAAGTCCATCAATAGGTCTTCTGATAATGTTCCCGATGGTCAAGTGGAATTGCTTGGACACGTCATATATGATATCACTGGAAAAGAATGCTATTGATCCGATAAAGTGAATAGGTGTAACCTGTGCTTCTTTATAGCACATGACCCTTCTATGAACGAACTTTTCCATTCCTTCATATATAAGTTGGTAAAAATAACCATATCTATGATCGGATTGAAAGATGAATTCGGCGAAATGGGCTAAATAAGTGTTCGGATTATCCTTCTTATAGAGGTTTTTCTTAATGGTATCCGCATTTAGGTCAAAGCTCTTTTCGAACTTTTCAGCCAGCGATGTAGGCATCTTCTTATAATAATAATCTCGTATCAATCTTTTTCCAAAGTAGTTGCCGCTGGCTTCGTCCATTAGGATGTACCCTAAGGATTCTATCTCCATCTGTACGTCCCTGCCGTCAAAATAACACGAATTAGAACCTGTTCCCAGTATGCAGACAATGCCAGGCTCTGTAGTAGCGGCAAAAGCTGCGGCTAGCATATCTTCATCTACATTGACCTCTGTATGGGGAAAGAAGTTTTCCAGAAGATTTTTTAGATTGTTCTTAGGCGTAGGTGTGCCACATCCGGCACCATAAAAATCAACTCTTTTTATTTGTGACTTTATATTCTTGAGGTCTTCGCTTTCCTGCAATCTTTTTTCTAACGTTTCAACTTCAAATACTGCTGGATTCAGACCTTTCGTTCGGGTCTTTAATTTCTGTTGACCGTTTTCATCTAATAATATCCAATCACATTTTGTAGATCCACCGTCTGCAATTACTATCATATATTAAATATTAAAAAAATGCTTATCGACAGGGATATCGATAAGCATTCTTGAATTAATTAGCTTAAACTTGTGCCACGTGATGAGCTAGGTCCAACAGTTTACTGGAATAGGCATATTCATTGTCATACCAGGCGACGAGCTTAAAGAAATTATCATTCAGGGCGATACCTGCATCCGCATCAAAGTTGGAAGTTGTCTCTACAGAAACATAGTCTTGCGATACGACCGCATCTTCCGTGTAGGCAAGCACCCCTTTCATACTACCTTCTGCAGCTTTTTTAAAGGCTTTTTTCACCTCATCATAAGAAGCTCCTTTTTCAGTCCGTACCGTAAGATCAACTACAGATACATCGGCTGTGGGGATCCTGAATGCCATTCCAGTAAGTTTCCCGTCAACTTGTGGTAGTACTTTACCAACTGCTGCGGCAGCACCTGTACTTGTTGGGATGATATTGTTCAAGGCACTTCTTCCTATCCTGTAGTTCTTTTTAGAGGGTGAATCAACCGTGAACTGAGTAGAGGTTGAGGCGTGGATAGTGGTCATCAGTCCTTCTACGATACCAAACTCTTCGTGTACTACCTTAGCCATCGGTGCGAGACAATTGGTCGTACAAGATGCGTTTGAAACAACCGTGTCTTCCGGTTTTACATCATTTTCGTTAACGCCCATGACGAACATCGGTGTATCTTTCGTTGGTGCAGATATTACTACTTTCTTCGCACCAGCATCAAGGTGTGCGGATGCTGAAGCTTTATCTTTGAATATTCCTGTACAATCGATGATAACTTGAGCATCAACAGCATCCCATTTCAGGTCTGCCGGGTTCTTTTCAGCTGATACGCGAACCTCTTTGCCGTTTACCATAAGATTGCCGTTCTTCACAGATACTTCTCCATTGAACCTTCCGTGTACCGAATCGTACTTTAGCATATAGGCCAAATGGTTTACGTCCAGAAGGTCATTTATGGCTACAACTTCTGTGTTCTCGCTTTGAACAGCGATCCTAAAAGCTATTCGACCAATTCGGCCAAATCCGTTGATTCCGATTTTTGTTTTCATGTTTATTTGATTTTGAGTTTGAATTATATCGATACGATGTCTGCTACTCTTAACAGGTCCGTATCAAATACTTTTTTATTGTAAATAGCCGTTTCGAGCGGTACTTGAACGATCTTCTTATGGGAGATCCCGATCATTATTTTTTTCTTTCCCTCTATCAAAGCATCCACAGCACCAACTCCCAGTCTAGTGGCCAGCACTCTATCATAACAACTTGGTGAACCGCCTCGCTGAATGTGACCAAGAACAGTTACTTTCACTTCATAACCTTCAAGGTTGGTCTTGATATAATCCGCCAGCGCGGTGATGTTCTTCCCTATTTGATCACCTTCTGATACGACGATGATACTGGAAGTTTTTCCACTCTTTTTACTGTTGTTGAGCGATTCCATTAGCCTATCAGTACCCAGGTCTTCCTCAGGTACGAGTATTTCTTCCGCACCTGCTCCTATTCCTGTGTTCAAGGCAATATCTCCAGCATCTCTTCCCATCACTTCCACCAGGAAAAGCCTGTTATGAGAACTTGCCGTGTCTCTGATCTTGTCTATGGCCTCTACAACGGTGTTCAATGCTGTATCATAACCAATGGTGTAATCCGTTCCATTGATATCATTATCAATAGTTCCAGGGATTCCTACGACCGGGATGTCGTACTCTTCACCAAAAATGGATGCTCCTGTAAATGAGCCATCACCACCGATAACGACCAATGCATCTATAGCATGTTTTTTCAGGTTCTCATAGGCTTTCCTTCTACCTTCTTTGGTCTTGAACTCTTCTGATCGAGCTGATTTTAAGAAAGTTCCACCTCGGTTGATCAAGTTCCTAACGGATCTGGGACCTAATTCAGAAAATTCATCATCTATCATTCCCTGTAATCCCTGATAGATCCCATAGCATTTTAAATTATTATAAACCGCATTCCTTACTATTGCTCTAATGGCAGCGTTCATACCAGGTGAATCCCCACCTGAGGTTAGAACTGCAATGTTCTTGATTTCATTGTTCATATTACAAATTTACTTCTATAACAAATGTTTTCCAATTTTGTAGAAGACTAAAACGATTTTTGTCAATAAAATTAATAATTCATATAATTTATTGATCTTTTAAGATAGTATATTGCCATGGTTTAAACTCTATTTCATTATCAGCTGATAATTTTAGATCATTACCGTTCATAGCATTAACCATTTCTTTTCCCTTACCCATCTCAACGGTGAACTTTTGCTTCTCATCTGACATGTTCGCTATATAGATGATCTCTTGCTTGCCTTTTTGACGTCTGAACGCCAGGATATCCTCATCATTAGAAGTGCTTAACCTTTGATAACTTGCAGCTTTCTTAGCACCATGCAATGCTTTATTGCTTTTCTTTAAGGAACCTAGCTGTTCAAGCAGTTCCCAGGTCTTATCTTTTTGCTTTTCAATTGTATCCTTCCTAAAGAACCTTAACCTTTTATCCATGTCATATTCCTGTCCGGAATAGATGAGCGGCATACCCGGAATAGTATAAGTTAATGCAATCATAGCATCACCTGCATCGCCCATTCTTTCTTCTATCGTGCCATTCCATGAATTTTCATCATGATTGGTCACAAAGTTCATCAGGAAATCATCTTTTTGATAAGTGCTGTCTATCTTGGTCATGTATTCGTCCCACGCGGTTACATTCATTTTCCCTTGCGCTATTTCGTTCATTATATGATGGCCTTCCCAGTTGTATCCCATATCAAAAGCTTTATGGAAGAGGTCTTTCTTTTCGCTTTCCGCTAGCATGAAAAGCGGCTTCACTTCTTCCAGCTTAGGTACGGCAAAGTTCCAAAAAGGAGTAGGAACATTTCCAGCAACGTCGCACCTAAATCCATCAATGTTATATTCTTCTACCCAGAACTTCATTTCATCTTTCATAGCCTTCCATAGGTCCTTATTCCCATAGTTAAGATCTGCTACATCGGTCCAACCCCATTTTTCTCCCGTATCAGGGTTTATCGGGTCAGTAATTTCACCTTCATCATCTTTTGTGTAATATTCCGGATGTTCCTCCATCCAATGATGGTCCCAACCGGTGTGGTTCGCTACCCAATCCAAGATAACATACATATCGTTTTCATGCGCTGTACTTACCAGTTCTTCAAAGTCCTTTAGGTCACCAAAGTTCGGGTTTACGGCCGTATAATCTGCTATAGCGTAATAACTGCCCAGATATTTCTCTTCTTTGTTCGGTTCATCTATCTCCTCGATGGATTTGTCCGGAGTTGCTTTCCTGTTCTTCAAGGATATAGGATAAATAGGCATCAGCCAAATGATCTTTACACCGAGTTCTTTCAATTGTGGTATGTCCTTAGTAAACGCATCGATCGTTCCTTCCGGCGAATATTGTCGGATGTTCGCTTCATAGATCACAGCGGATTCCATATCCTGTTCAGTGATTAGTTGGAATTGTTCGTTCTGCTGTTCGCGGGATCTGTTTTTCTTTTCCTTGGCTTCATTACAACTTAGTAACACAAGCATGGCAAAAATGGATAAAATGGGGATTCTCATGATCTAAAATTTAATGGTTATTTCTGTTATATTCTTATTAAGTTTTATTTTCTTTATAATGAGCTGATCGGCAGAAACATCATATTCAAATTCCTGAACTTTATCATTTACTTGAACTTCAGCCGGTCTGCTTTTAACATTGAATGTCTTGAAATTGTTTATCCTTTTCATGCGAGAAGAAAAATCATTTCCTACCTCTTTTTTAAAACTTATGACCAGCTCATCCTGATCCACCTGATCGCTGCTAAGGTGTAAGATCTCATATTTTCCTTTCTGATAAGCATCGGGCGTTTTTCCATCATCATGGTAGATCATATCTTCACTATATCGATTTTCTGGATCAGAATAATAGTTGAGATCAAAATTTTCAAGTGAATAATTATCAGTTGTCTGTACCAGTCTAGCTTTAGGTATGAACGCGTCTCCTCTTATATAATGGGGGATATTGTTCTTATGCTTATTTGCTGTTATGAGCCTGGACTGTTCACCTTTTATCATCTTATTGTTCAAAGGGTCGAACCAATTAGCCGTATTGGGAAAATAAACGCTTACATGGGTTTGGTCTTTTTCCAGAATGGGCGCAACCAGCATATTCTTTCCCCACAGATAGTTGGTTGATAATTCGTATAACCGATGATTTTCTGGTTCTTCATAGAATAAAGGTCGCATTAGCGGTAATCCCGATCTACTGTTCTGAAAGGCCATGGTGTACAAGTAAGGAAGGAGTTGATATCTCTTATTGATAGATATCCTTGCTGCTTGCTGTACTTCCTTACTTCTAAAAACTGGTTCTGAGGCTAGTTCTTCCTGAGCATGTGGTCTGAAGATAGGTTGATAAACGCCATATTGTAGCCATCTCTTATACAATTCATCATCCTTCAGATTCCCTGCGAATCCGCCCAGATCAGAATGCATATAAGCTAATCCCTGTAATCCCATTTGTAGGCTGATCTCCGGCTGCGATGCGAGTCCGCCCCAGGTTCTCTTCACATCGCCGCTCCAAGGGATTATTCCATATCTTTGTGTCCCGGAATAGGCAGCGCGCATCAATATAAAAGGGCGCTTATCCGGTATCTCTCTTTTAAATCCTTCATAGACCATTTGCGTCCATCTATGTCCATAGATGTTATGGACTTCATCAGCACTCCCATTTACATGTTCTACCCATTCCGGATGGACTTCCGGTTCGCCCAGGTCGCCCCAAAATCCGTCTACACCTTTTTCTTCCAGACCTTTATAAATATCCCAAAACCAATCTCTGGCCTTTGGCTTGAATATATCTATCAGACCTGTGTTGCCAAAGTAAAAATTATATTTAGCTGGATTACCTAAAGAATCAGTAGCTAATATCTTTTCATCTACTGCTTCATCCCATCTATCAGAAGTTTTGAGAACAAAAGGTTCTGTGATCAGCACGGTCTTGACTCCCTGATCTTTTAATTGACGCATCATCTTTTTCGGCTTGGGGAAAGAATCCCTGTAAAATTTCAAATTGCCCATCGTTCCTTTGATGGTCTTGCCAAACCAGAACAGATCGAGGATGACCGCATCGACGGGAATATCTTTTTTCTTGAACTCATTGATGGTGTTCAAGACCTCATCCTGGGAATGGTAGCCGAACCTACTGGAAAAATTACCAAAAGCCCATCTTGGTGGCATAGATTGTTTACCAGTGAGCTCTGTATATTCTTCAATGTTCTTCTGCCAATCATCGGTAGCGATGATCTGATACCGTTTTGCACCGCCGATGGCATGATAGGTTAGTTTTTTATTGAACTTTGAGTCCATATCAAGCGTTCCTTTCATAGGATTATCAAAATGGACCATGTATTTTTTTGAGGAAAGAACGATGGGCAACGTATAGTTCATCAGTTCAGAGCGTGTTTCATATGCGTAATGCGCTTTATTGTAAAGCTTTAGCTTATGACCACGTCTGTTCATGCTCAGTGCTCTTGCTCCACCGCCCATAAGCACTTCCGTCTCCGTTACGTTGAACTCAATTTTAAAACGACCATCATTTTTAGGCTGATAACCTTTCCCTTCACTGATGATAGGCACTGAACCTCTGAAATAAAGAATTTGAAAGGGTCTTTTCATCAGATGGATATCTATTCCTGGTGTATTGAACACTATCTTGTTCTGATGATTCTTTACCTTTATATCAACTTCGATCGGTTCTGCTATCACCGCGTGAGAATCATTAATGATCCCATCTCCTTTGGGGACAAATTGAGCTTCCAGCACGTTCTCATCGTAAAAGTATATATGGTATTCACCATCGTTCACTTTTATGGTTATATAGCCATCATCAATTTCAAAACCCTTAAGCGAACGATCCGGGTTCTGTGCCTTAGGTTCAAGAGCAATAAAAAGTAAAAGTAGGAAAAATAGGACCTTTTTCATTTGAAAATATTTATTTGGAAGTGAATTGTATCGCATCACCTATTCTTTTTCGCCAGTACTTTTCTTTGTGCGCATGACCTTCAAATTTGATGTTCCTAAAATTCGATGTATCAAATCCGTTCTTTTCGAACAAATCATTAACCGGTTGTTGATACGGTGGGTATAGTTCATCCAGGGTTTCCGTACCAAAGTCGAAGTAGAACTTATGCTCATTGAGTTTTGTAAGCTGATCCTCCAGATAGTCAAAAAACGCTTGTGGGAAAGGATTTTCCTCAAAAGAAAGTCCACCGGGCCAATGTGTTGACATACAGATCGCATTCCCAAAGGTCTCAGGATATTCCGTTACGGCATAGAATGAAATAAGTCCACCCATACTTGCACCACCTATGGTAGTATTAGACTTTTTTATCTTAACATCAAAACTTTTCTCCACCAGTGGTTTCACCTCATCTATCAGGAATTTCAAATATTCGTCTCCATTAGGTTTTTGTTTAAAAAGACGATCACTATTATCCTGATGGTAGGAGATCAGTTTGTTTTTCGATAAGCTTTCTAGTCGATCAAAGGGCTGTTGCGGAAAATAATTAGCGTGTCTGTTCTCATCTACGTTCCAGGTCGCGACCACCAGAGTTTGCGGTATATCTGCTTTTTTTCTGAGCCGGCTAAGGTTTTCATCTATTCCCCATTCCTGACCGTTCCAGGTCTTGTTCTCATCAAATAGCATCTGCCCGTCATGCATCCATAGTATTCGATAAGCTTTATTCGTATCAAAGTCTTCCGGTTTCCAGACATCGATGTTCCTGGAAGAAACGTACTTAGAATCAAAATTATCGATCCGATAAAGATGACCGCTAGCTAGCTGTATAGAATCCAATGAATCAAAAGGTTGATGCATTGAAAGGTCTGATTTTCCAACTTTTTTGTCTTTATTACAAGCCGATATCATCAACACGAAGCTTAGTAATAGAAACACGATAAATGCTGCATTTTTATTTTTCATCCGATAATTTAGTAGTTAATAGGGTGATCCCGGGTTTTATCGTTATCTTTTCTTTCCAGCTCATCATTTCTCCAGTAATAATGTTCCTTAATTGACTTGCCACTAGTTCTAATTCCTGATATCTCCTTGTTTCGATGGTCTTTGTTTCATCGTTCTTGTTCAAAAGCACTGCTACTATTTCATCCTCTTCATATCTAAAAAGGGAATAGGTACCTTCAAATGGTGCAAAGTGAAGCGTTTTCCCATAATCTAGCGCATCTGAAGTCTTGCGATAGTTCAATAGGCTTTTCATGAAATTTTGAAATTCCACCTGATTGTCTGCAAGACCTTCTTGCTTGAATGCATCTATCTCATCATCAGGCCAACCGCCTGGAAGATCAGATCTTATCAAGCCATGGTCTCCTCTGTTCTCCGAGTTGTCCATAAGGATCTCTGTACCGTAATAAACTTGAGGTATCCTTGGTAAGGTCAATATCAGTCCCATAGCCATTTTAGTTTTCTGTACATCCTTCTCCAGCCAGGTGTGGATCCTGTCCATATCATGGTTGTCCGCAAAGATCATGATGCTCTTCGGGTCGTAATAATGGAAATCGTTCGCCAGACCTTCATATATCCTTATCAATCCAGTATCCCAGCCTTCCTCTTGCATCAGTCCATCAACGATGTTTTGTTGCAAGGGAAAATCCATCGTGGTAGGAAGATACGACCGATACCCTGAACGGTCTTCATCATGTTGCCAATACTCAACTAAAAGTGGATTATAGCTCCATTCTTCTCCTACGATATTAAAATTAGGATATTCGTTCATGATGGCCTTACACCATTCCGCCATGAACTGTTTATCAGGATAGGGGTAAGTGTCCTGACGGATTCCGCCTAATTGCAGGGTTTCTATCCACCAAATGGAGTTCTGGATAGTATACTTGGCCATCATCGGGTTTTTCTGGTTGAGGTCCGGCATAGAATCAACGAACCAACCTTCAGACATCTTCTGCTTATCATAGTTTGATGCATAAGGGTCTTGATTAGTCGTTCTTCTGTGGGAAGTTATCGGGATATCTTCTCCAGCTTCATAGGCTTTTTGTCCATTTATCCAATCATTATAAGGAAGATCGTCCATCCACCAGTGTTCACTTCCGCAATGATTAGCTATCATGTCCATGATCAATTTTATACCTCTTTTATTAGCTTCTCTGGCTAATTTCTTATAGGTCTCCAGATCCCCAAACCGGGGATCTACTTTATAGAAGTCAGTTATCGCGTAGCCATGATAAGATGCCGTAGGCATATCATTCTCCAGTAACGGACTAGACCATATAGCGGTAAAGCCCATTTCCCGTATATAGTCCAGGTGGTCGATTATCCCTTGAATATCGCCACCATGTCTGGCGTAGTCATGATTCCTGTCCAGGCTCGTCTCCTTCATGGTCTTCACGACATCATTTGATAGATCCCCGTTTGCAAACCTATCTGGAGTAATGAGATAAATGGCATCTTTACTACTAAAACCCTCAAATTTATCAGATGATACTTGCCTGGCCTTTAGCTCATAATCAAAGCTCAGGTCGTCTTTATCCCGCAACTGAAGATCTATTTTAAACTTACCAGCTTCAGCTTCATCTGATATTTCCAGGTCGATGAATAAATAATTAGGACTATCCGCCTGATGAACTTGCTGAAGATAAACCCCTTTATTATCAATGCTTACTTTGGCATCCTTAATACCATCCGCTTTCACCATCAGTTGTAAGGAAGTATCCTTAAAACCGATCCACCAGTTGGGCGGTGCTACTCTATCTATTTGAGCTTGAACTGGCGAGCTTACTAACATCATCAGGACCATCAGTAGGGCTATTTTTCTATACATTTTTAAATTCCTCTGTTTCATTGGGTTTTAAGACTACTTTCTGTCCATTTACCGATATTTTCAAGTCATTTTCTCCTTCTAAATGGATGGTCGTGTTCTCATGTCTGGTGATGATCTTTAAGATACTCCCTCTAAAATTCACTTTATAGGAATAGGATTCCCATTGCTTTGGGATCTTAGGTGTAAAGTTAGGTTTACCCTTTTTGATACGGAACCCACCAAAACCTTCCACGATGCTCATCCAGGTTCCGGCCATACTGGTAATATGACAGCCTTCTTCCACTTCCTTATTATAATCGTCCAGATCAAGACGGGAAGTTCTCAAGTACAGTTCGTAGGCTTTCTCTATCCTGTTGAGACGACAAGCCAAAATAGAATGCACACAAGGTGAGAGTGATGATTCATGAACGGTAAGAGGCTCATAAAAGTCATAGTGCCTTTCTATTTCCTCTAATGAGAAATTATCTTCAAAGAAATAAAATCCCTGCAAAGTATCCGCCTGTTTGATGTAAGGCGAACGTAGTATCCTGTCCCAGGACCAGTTTTGGTTCAGTGGTAAATTACTACGGTCCAGCTTAGCTACGGAAATTATTTCCTTATCCAGGAAGCCGTCCTGTTGTAAGTAGACCCCATGCTGGTCAGAATATGGAAGGTAGATATTATCTGCAACTTCTCTCATATCAGCGATATCAGAACTTGAAAGTCCTGTTTTTCTCATAAGCCTCTTATAATCATCTGCATATTGATTCTCTATCTTGTCCAGATGATCGATCATATATAATATGCACCATTTGGCGATATAGTTCGTGTAGAAATTATTGTGGACGTTGTTCTCATATTCATTGGGTCCGGTAACCCCTAACATTACATAGGCTTGTTTTGGTTTAGAATAGTTAACGCGCTGATACCAGAACTTGGCTATAGCTACTAGCACTTCCATTCCCATTTCCACCATATAGCTATAGTCATTTGAAAAACGAATATAGTTATGGATGGCGTAAGCAATGGCCCCGTTTCTGTGGATCTCCTCGAAAGTGATCTCCCATTCATTATGCGATTCTTCTCCGTTCATAGTCACCATGGGATAGAGCGCGGCTCCATTTTTGAAACCTAGCTTTTCAGCGTTTTCAATAGCTTTGTCCAGTTGATCGTATCTGTATTTTAGTAAGTTCCTGGCTACATCTTCATCTTTTGTTGCCATATAGAACGGTAGACAATAAGCCTCAGTATCCCAATAAGTACTTCCACCGTACTTCTCTCCTGTAAACCCTTTAGGTCCTATGTTAAGCCTATCATCTTCTCCAGTGTAGGTTTGATTGAGCTGGAATATGTTGAAACGGATGCCTTGCTGGGCTTTGATATCACCTTCTATGGAAATATCGCTCATGTGCCAAATCCTTTCCCAGGACTCCCTTTGTAATTTCATCAATTGATTGAAACCTAATGCGCTAGCTTCTTTAAGAACGGATGAGGCAGCATCTTGAAGGTCGTTCTTGCTGTGATTGAGCGATGTGGTATAACCTCCGTACTTAACGATACTAAAGCTTTTTGCCTTAGCTACTTTTTGTTCAAAAGATAATAACGCTTTTGTATCTTCCTCTATAGCATCTGGCTGGAGGTCTATCTTCTTATCGTTCAAATAGGCATCGGCCTGCATAAAAGTACAAACATGGAATAAGGTCTTTAGCGTATGGGAATGCACAAAGCCTTTATTGTGCTTAGCTTCCACTCGGGTTATCTCCCAGAACTTATCATCCCAGTTAGAATCCTGGTTCGTGATCCCGGCATCTACATAAGGTATATATTCGATCAACGCTTGTTTATTGATCGGTGTTATTTCATAATGAATAGCTCCTAGTTCGTTCATCTTTAAACTTAAGAAGCGTTTTGCTTTTACTTTTATCTCAAGTCCATCCTTAAGTTCGGCAGTAAAGGTCCGCTGATGCCAACCTTCTTTCATGTTCAACTCCCTTTTATAATGTTCAACTTTCCTACATTTATTAAGGTCAAACACCTTTCCGTTTATCTTAACATGTATACCTATCCAATTAGGAGCGTTCAGTACCTTGGCAAAATATTCAGGATATCCGTTCTTCCACCATCCTACTCTGGTCTTATCCGGATAGTAGATCCCGCCTATATAGCTTCCCTGGAAAGTTTCACCGGAATAATCCTCTTCAAAATTAGCTCGCTGGCCCATAACTCCATTGCCTAGGCTGAACAAACTTTCCGAAGACCTTACGCGCTTAGGGTCGAATCCTTCTTCGATCAATGACCATTTATCTGCTTGAATATAATCTTGATTCATTTATTTAATTTTTTGCTTTTGTAAATTGAAATCCTGCTTTGGTAAAAAAATCATTTCCTATCTCATTAAAATCGCTAAAACAGTGATGTGCATGATGAAGCGTTTCAGCATCACCGATACCTACACTTAGGAAACCACCTGCATTTGCTGCCGTAACACCAGCTATGGAGTCTTCAAACACAAGACATTCCTTAGGGTCAACGTTCAGGTTATTCGCTCCTGTTAAGAAAACTTCAGGGTCTGGCTTTGCTTTTGTGACCTTGATTCCGTCCACAATGGCATCAAAAAGGTCTAGTAATCCTACGTTGTTCAGAATTCTCTTCGTGTTCTTGCTGGCTGAACCTATCGCCATCCTTACTTTTTTTACTTTAAGGAATTCAAGGGTTGGCATAACACCAGGGAGAATATCCCCAGGTTGCATTTGGTCCACATAGGATAAGTAATCCCTGTTCTTTTCCTCCATCAATTTTTCAAACTCATCATCAGGGATACTTTTATTCCCCCATTCCAATATTTTTTTGAGGGATTCCACTCTGCTTACCCCTTTTAACTGTTCATTGTCCTTTTCATTGAAATCGATCCCGAGTTTCCGTGCCAAGTTTCTCCAGGCATAAAAATGAAATGTAGCAGTATCGACGATTACCCCGTCAAGGTCGAATATGATGGCTTTTTTTTCTGTCATTAAAGTTGTTTTAAGTTGTTACCACATCATCAACATCTTTTACTCTTGTGACGAGCAGAGCGGCGATGATCATACTTACACCCGATGCGACTAATGAGAATATTGCTTGGTCACCATATATGTATTTCACCATTGGGCCTCCTATTATACCATTGAGAATTTGAGGTAGGACTATAAAAAAATTGAATATTCCCATATATACGCCCATTTTCTTGGGATTAATAGCTCCTGCCAAGATAGCATAAGGCATTGAAAGTATGCTTGCCCAAGCAATCCCTATTCCTATCATAGGTAATATCAGCCAATACTTATCCGGCATAAAATAAATGGATATAAAGCTCAAACCACCGATTACCAGTGAAATCATGTGTGTTCTTTTTCTTCCCACCATTTTAGAAATATATCCTAATGATAAAGCTACGGGGATAGAGACCAGATTGTAGAGCCCAAAGAGCAATCCTACCCAATCGCCAGCATCATTAAAGGCTTCACTTGAAGAATCGGTATGCGGTAATCCATAGAAATGTTGAGCTATTGCCGGCGTGGAGAAGACCCACATACCAAAAAGCCCAAACCATGAAAAGAACTGGACCCAACTCAATTGTTTCATAGTTGCCGGCATTTTCACGAAATCTGTTAAAATATCGGTCAATTTTGCTTTTTCCTGTTCTTCTTCTTCCTCTATCTCATCGAACTTATTGGCCTTGGCCTTATCTATCTTATTCACTTCCTCCGGAGAATACTCTCTTATCGTGAACACGGTCACTAAAATGGTAATGATCAGCACAGCCGCACCAAAAACAAAGGATAAGATCAGGTTCAATGGTACTGAGCCTTCATCAGCCCTGTTATCCACACCAAAATACTCAGCGAGGACGTAGGGCAACCATGAGCCAACTACTGCTCCAATGCCTATTAAAACGGTTTGTGTAGTAAAGCCTACTGTTCTTTGCTCATCATTGAGGATGTCAGCAACAAATGCTCTAAAAGGTTCCATTGAGATGTTAAAAGAAGCGTCCATGATCATTAGCATTCCCGTACCAACCCATAAGGCGGGCAAGAAAGCTATGAAAAGATCAGCCTGAGGAAGTAATACCAGGCCGACTGAAGCTAATATTGCACCTACCAGAAAATAAGGCTTCCTTCTTCCAAATCTGTTCCAGGTATTGTCGCTATAATGACCTACTAATGGTTGAACGATCAACCCCATGATGGGAGCTATCAACCAGAACCATGACAATTGATGAACGTCGGCCCCGAAGTTTTGAAGGATACGACTTGCATTAGCGTTTTGTAAGCCAAATCCCATTTGAATTCCTAAAAAACCGAAACTCAGATATACGATCTCTAAGGCGGATAATCTACGTTTTTGCATATCGTTATTTTTAGATGAACGATAAGCCTGAATAACAAACTTATCTCATAGGGAAGCAAAGTGTAAGTTTGTTATTTGTAAAAATATATATTAATTTTCAAACAATAAAATATTTTTGGACCTTATCCGATAAAAGTTAATGAGGTGCTGAAGAAGGTAGGGACGTTGCTATCGATTATCATTTCAAAACAATATAGGCATCCTTTGTTGTACAGATCATCAATGTAGTGGAAAAATCATTCTTTTGTGGTTTCTCTGTGAATGATCTTGGTATCGACCACATGCTCCTGCATATCGAAGTCTTTACCTTCACGCTGACCTTTTATCCTTCTGATGAGAAGTTCTGCAGCCTTTTCACCCATTTTTTCACCGTGTTGACTAACGGTGGTTAAGGATGGATAAGCATGTTTTGAAAGTACACCGTCAGTAAAACCGATGAACTTTATATCCCTTGGAATAGCGTATCCAAGGTCCCGAGCTACTTTCATGGCAGTAACGCCATAAAGCTCATTTACAGCAAATATACCGTCCAGGTCTGGGTTATCACTAAAGTATTTATAGATAGATGCTTCCAATTTTTGTTCTACATTCTGGCCAGCTTCTGAATCATTTATCTTTAAGATAAACCTATCCTCTTGTTCCATGTCCATTTCTTTTAAATATTGCTGATAACCGGTCAATCTCTTTTTACCAACGTTCACAAAATCCTCTGTAGTGATAATGCCAACCTTCTCACACCCAGCATCAACTAGACATTTTACGGCGTTCTTGGATGCAGTTATATCATCTACAACTACTCTATCGCAATGAATACCATCAATGACACGGTCGAACATGACGATAGGAATCCCCTGATCGATGGTTTCTTCAAAGTGATGATAATCCCCGTATGACAAAGTTTGCTTAGCTACTGACAGTATAAAACCATCTATCGTTCCATTGGCCAACATGTCCAGATTGATGACTTCTTTCTTGAAAGATTCGTTAGAAAGTCCAATGATAACATTATACCCATGTTCATTGGCAAATTTTTCTATACCAGCGATGACAGTAGTAAAAAAATGATGAACGATCTCCGGGATGATCACTCCTATATTGTTAGTTTGTTGACTCTTTAAGCTTAAAGCGATATTGTTCGGCTTATAGTTGTAGAGCTTTGCGAAAGCCTTGACCTTCTTCTTGGTGGAGTCGCTGATTTCTTTGCTATCCTTAAGTGCTTTTGAGACAGTTGATACTGAAACATCTAGCTCTGTGGCGATCATTTTGAGTGAGGCTTTTGGCTTCATGGTAATATTGTATGATGAATTAATTGCCAAATTAATGATTAAAGTTGATATGAATATAGAATTGGAAAAGTTTTTAACACGCAAACGATTTCGAAATAGTTTGAATTGTGGATTCGATAAAGTTTACATATTTTTAACATCGGAAGTAAAAGTGTAAGTAATAAGTAACACAAATCAATTATCTATGCAAACATTCAAATTTTTCTATCTGTGGCTCTTACTCCTTCCTGTGAGTTTATTTGCTCAGCAAGAAGTGACCGGAACAGTAACTGATGAATCAGATCTACCTATTCCGGGTGTGAACATCCTTGTTGAGAACACTGACAGAGGTACGGTCACGGATTTTGACGGAAACTACGCTATAGAGGTTAGCGAAGGTGAAACCCTAGTTTTTTCTTATTTAAGCTATAAAACGGAAAAGGTAGCTTATCAGGGGCAGGAAACATTAGACGTTAGTCTAAAGGCGCAAAGCGAAAGTCTTGACGAAGTTGTTCTTGTAGGGTACGGTACATCCACTAAAAAGGAACTAACAGGGTCAGTTTCCTCCCTTCAGGAAAAAGATTTCACTAAAGGTAACATTGTAACACCGGAAAACCTCATACAGGGTCGAGCAGCTGGTGTTAACGTAACCACAGGCGGAGCACCAGGTTCAGGTTCCGCCATCCGTATTCGTGGTGGAGGCTCTATTTCAGCAAGTAATGACCCACTGATCGTGATTGATGGTTTACCACTTAACAACAACAACCTTGCTGAATCCAGATCGATATTATCAACGATCAATCCAAACGATATTAAATCATTTAACATTTTAAAAGATGCCGCTGCTACGGCCATTTATGGTAATAGAGCTTCCGGGGGTGTCATCATTATCGAAACGAAAGATGGTGGAAAAGACTTTGAAGTCGATTTTAATTATCAAATGGGAATCTATGACCTTCCTAACAAGATCGATGTTTTCTCAGCTGATCAGTTCAGGTCGCTCATAAGCGAAAGAAGACCTGGAGATGTAGACATGTTAGGTGGTGCAAACACAGATTGGCAAGAAGAGATCTACAGAGTGGCCACATCCACAGATCAAAATGCATCAGTAAGAGGAAATCTTTTTGATGTGTTACCAGCCCGGTTATCATTAGGGCACAGAGATCAAGATGGAATTAGAAGAACCAGCAATTTTACAAGATCTACGGCCTCTATATCTTTAAATCCAAGCTTCTTTGATGATAGATTGCGTATATCATTAAATGCTAATGCAGCCTTTGAGGAAAATAGACAAGCTGATGGCGTAGAAGGCGCAGCCATACGCTTCGATCCTACTCAACCAGTAAGAGATATTTTTTCTCCCTTTGGAGGCTATTTTGAATATTATAATCAAGAACCTGATGGTCAAATTAATAGAGTTCTAGGTACGCGAAACCCAGTAGCAAGCTTAGTACAGCGACGAAATGAAGCCAGTACAGATAGATTTTACGGTAACTTTAAGGTAGACTATCGCTTTAGTTTCCTGGAGTCCTTAAGAGCGGTTGTCAATTTGGGTCTTGATGATACAAGTGGAGAACGTTCTAATGTACTTTCAAGAGAAAGCATAAATGGTATTCAATATTCTGATGGTAGCTTTAATGGTTCCGCTTTTAGACGCGACAGAAGCCAAAGAAACACATTGTTTGACGCTTATCTGGTCTATAATGAAGATGTGACGGACAAATTGAACATAAATGTAAGAGGTGGTTATTCCTATCAAAAATTTGAAGCGGAAGGTTTTGATACAGGTGAATTAAGAGATGAAGACCAAGTGGACCAGTCCAATTCATTCGTTGACCCGGAATTGATCCTGTTAGCTTACTTTGGTAGGGCAGAATTTAAGTATGACCAGCGCTACATATTATCTGCATCCGTAAGAAGAGACGGATCATCAAGGTTTGGTGAAGGGCAAAAATGGGGTACTTTCCCGGCAGCTTCCTTTGCCTGGAATTTAAGTGAAGAAGAATTCCTTAATGAATCGGAACTTTTATCCAATCTAAAATTAAGAGCTGGTTATGGTGAAACAGGACAGCAAGATACAGGAAGCACGGCAGCTGATAAATTGATAGGAACCGGTTTTTACCAACAGTCGCAACCTGTGGGCCAGGTTATCATTGGTGGTCAACCTGTTAGAGCAGGATTCCCTCAGGCAAGGAATGATCAGGCTACTTGGGAAACTGCTAAAACCATCAACGTAGGTCTTGACTTCGGTTTCTTCAATGACCGATTAACTGGTACGATAGATGCATATAACAGAGATACTGAAGATCTCTTTGTCAATGCAGCTGTTCCAGACGGTTCGAACTTCACGAATCAGATATTTCAGAATTCCGGTACACTTAACACTAAGGGACTAGAACTATCTTTAAATGGACTAATAGCTGATAGTGAAGGAGATCGCGATCGTTTAAACTGGAACTTGAGCTATAATGTGACCTTCATCGATCAGGAGATAGAGTCTCTTGCGAATGGTCAAGACATTAGAACTGGTGGAATCGCTGGTGGAACAGGTAGTAACATTCAGTTACTAAGAGAAGGTTTCCCTCAAAATCAATTCTTTGTTTACAAACAGATCTATGACAATAATGGTAACCCTATCGAAGGAGCTTACGCCGATCTTAACGGCGATAATATCATAAATGATAGCGATCGATATTTATACAGAAAACCACAAGCCGATGTAACGATGGGACTTCAGTCAACCATGAACTATAAAGGCTTTGACCTAACGTTCAACATGCGTGCTAACATCGGTAATTTCGTATACAATAATGTTAATTCTTCAAGGGCACAATTCAGCTTTTTGAGAGATAACGCAGTATTAGGCAATATCCCTACGCAAGTATTAGAAACGGGGTTTGAGAACAGAACCCCTGAATCCTTACTTTCTGATATTTACATTGAAGATGCGTCCTTCCTCAGAATGGACAATGTACAGTTAGGTTATACATTTGAGGAATTTTTTGACCAAAGTTCATCCCTTAGACTCTATGGTGGTGTTCAGAATGTATTCGTCATAACAGAGTATAGTGGCTTGGATCCGGAAATATTCGGAGGAATCGATAATACGATTTATCCTAGACCAAGAACAGTGCTCTTTGGAGCGAACGTGAGATTTTAAGAACAATTTAAAACAATAAAAGGATAAATCATTTAATTTTATAATTATGATTCAAAAACAATTGAAAATGAAAATAGAAAAAAAGAAAACCATATTAGGACTATTGCTTTTAGCAATTGCTCTTATGGTTTCTTGTGAAGATGAGCTCGATCAAGACCCACAAGATGATGATGCATTTACTGTTGAAGATTTTTATGAACAAGATAGTGCTTATATAAAAGCATTGGGTGGTGTGTATGCAAATCTTAACGTGCCAAGCCCAAGCGGTGCTTTTGCTTCTAATATTGAAGGTCTTGATGCGGGTACAAGTACCTACGGACGTTCATTGATGAACTTACAAACGTTCACGACGGATGAAGCCGTCTGGTCTTATGAAAATGACCCTGGTATTGGTGAAGTACAAAGGTCCAGCTGGACGGCAGAGAATGTCATCCTTAGAGGTGCTTATGGTAGGATAATGGCCGGTGTAGCTTTCGCCAATGAATTCTTAAGACAGTCAACAGAGGATAAACTTAATACACGCGGAGTGAGCGACAGTAAAAAACAAGAAGTTGCGGTAATGAGAGCTGAAGCGAGAGTGCTTAGAGCACTTTCTTATTATCATATAATGGACCTGTTCGGTAAAGCACCTTTAGTTACAGAAGAAGACCCTGTTGGAAGTACGCAGAGTCCAGAAATGACACGTCAGGAAGTCTTCAATTTCGTGGAAGAAGAACTTCTGGCTTCCATACCTGAACTAGAAGAACCTATGATGAATGATTACGGAAGGGTTGATAAGGGTGTAGCCTGGATGATATTGGCAAAGGTCTATTTAAACGCTGAGGTGTACACAGGAACTCCTCGATGGGCTGATGCTCTAGAATATACAGAAAATGTCATAAACGCTGGTTATTCTTTAACGGACAACTACATAGACAATTTCAGAGCTGATAATGATGTTAATGGAGCACAAAACGAGATCATCTTCCCAATTCCGGCTGATGAGAACTTTGCCCAGGCCTTTGGTCCTACAACCGTCATGACGAATGGTGCAGTTGGAAGTATTGAACAAAACGGTGATGAAATAGGTGTACAACCAGCAGGTTGGGGTGGTGCGATAAGACTGACACCTCAATTCGTAAGTTTATTTGATGGACAAGAGTTCAGTGGAGATGACAGGAACAGGATAATAGGTGCTAATAATTCTGAACGTACATTAGAAATAAATGACATCGTAGACCAAGATCAAGGTTATATCCTAGAAAAGTATACCGATGTTAGATCAGATGGTACCGTAGGAAATCAATTGACCTTCTCAAGTGTGGATTTCCCTATGTTCAGGTTGGCTGATGCTTATTTGATGTATGCAGAAGCACAACTTAGAAGTGGTAGCGGATCCCAAACGCAAGCTGTAGGTTATATCAATGCTCTTCGTGAAAGGGCTAATGGAGGTAGCTCTGAAAATATAAGTTCATCTGAGCTAACATTAGATTTCATTATAGATGAACGTGCAAGAGAACTTTATTGGGAGTCCCATAGAAGACAAGACCTAATACGTTTTGGTTTATTTACAGGTTCTCAATATATATGGACATTGAAAGGGAATTCTATAACAGGTGTTCCTACTCCTGATTTTAGAAAATTATTCCCTATACCTAATGCTAGTTTAGCAGCAAATCAAAATTTAACACAAAATCCAGGATATTAAAATATATCAATATGAAATTTTTACAGTACAAAAATATAATAAGTGTCATTTGCTTGATCTTAATAGCCTCCTTCACTTCTTGTGATGAAACGGCAGATGAATTAAAAGTAAATGATTCTGAACCGGTAACGCTATCAGAATTAGGAATAAATGAAATAGAGCTTGACCAATCAAATCCCAATAATCCGGCTGCAACCTTTACATGGACAAAAGCAGATTATGGAAAACCTACGGTTGAAAATTATGCTTTAGAATTTTCTAGTGATGAAAGTTTTGAAAATTTTGTTGTAGCTTCCGTTCAAACCCGAGAAACGAATGTGTCACTGAATATGTCAGAAATCAATTCAGCATCTGCTGATATTGGTTTACCACCATCTGAATGGAATACCATGTATGCAAGAATAACTTCTTCTTTAGGGTCTGAGAGCGACCTAAAAGTTTCCTCAAATGCTATAAATTTTGAAGTTTATCCGTACTTTAACTACCCGTTCAATGACTACTATTTAGTAGGGAATGCAACAGCAGCAGGATGGAGTAATAATAATAATAACCCTGTCTTATTTAGAGATGCTTCAGATCCTAACTTTTACAGATATACAGGTTTTTTTCAAAAAGGTGGTGGAATTAATGAAGGTAGGTTCAAGGTTCTCTCTGCAAAAGGACAATGGCAACCACAGTGGGGAACAACTTTTAATGAACCGGATGACCCCATACAAAACTTGGGTGCCATTGCAGGTAATCCAACAACCCAAGATAGTGACCCTGGTCGATTTGGTGTTGAAAGTGAAGGTTATTACACTTTTACCATTGATTTTGGAGATGGTTCATATTCTATGGAACCTTTCGATGCTTCGAACGCAACAGAATATACCAGTATAACACTTCAGGGCAGTGGGATTTCTACGGATACTCAAATGAACCAACTTTCATTAGACCCTCACATTTGGTTTTTGAACAACGTAAGTTTAATGACCGGTGGTGTTCAATTTGAAACAAATACAGGTGCAACTTGGGGTGGTGATACAGCTTTCTCAGGTATGGCTTCTGAAAACGGACCTGCGATTGATATAGTGGTAGCTGATGATTACAACGTTTGGTTCAATGACCTTACAGGTGAATATATTTTTATACCACAAAACTTTTAAAAAATTAAATTATGAATACGATTTCTAAACTCTATAAGTTAAGCTTGATCTTTAGTTTGCTTTTGTTCTTCAACGCTTGTGAACAGGAAGACAACTTACGATTCACTCAACCCGAAGGTGTGTTTGAGCTTGATGTTCCGCCTTCTCCAAACATATTCTTGAACTTCAGTGTTCCTGACAACCCTGCTTTTACGGTTAATTGGACAGATGAAGTGACAGGAACTAACGAATATACAGTTGAAATGTCGACAACACAGGATTTCTCTAGCCCGGTTGTATTAGGTACATCAACGGAAAACACATTTACGATAAGCGTAGCTGAATTCAATAATGCACTTTCTCAGGCTGATGTGGAAGCCTTTGCGAACGAAGCTATTTTCGTACGTGTAGTAGCGAATTCAACAGAAAGCAATATCATTAATTTCAATGTTGATAAATATCCTGAAAACGACCCAGTAATACAAAGTCCAGATAGCTCTTTTTCTGTTGTTCTTTCTGGAGATACAAGTGGGGATGATGCTATAACGGTATCATGGAACGACCCTGACTTCTCCGCTGATAATCCCACGGAAGTTAATTACAGCGTTGAAGCCTCATTATCCGGAACTGATTTCGAGAACGTTGAGTTAATGGGCATGACCACTGATGATTCCCTTAGCCTAACGCAATTTGAACTAAACGAAATTGCTTTAGACGCTGGTTTAGAAGCAACTGTACAAAGTTCATTGGATGTTAGAGTAAGTTCACTGGTTGAAACAACCAATGGGAATATAGAGAGAATATCTGATGCCATCACCATTGATGTTACTCCTTACAGCGGTCCTATGACGAATTTGTTTCTGGTAGGTGCAGCAACAGCACCGGGCTGGGATAATGGTAATAACAATCCGCCATTAGTTAGAGACCCTGAAAACCCTAATGCTTTTACTTTTACAGGTAGGTTCTTAGATGATCAATTCAAAATTCTAGAACAACGTGGTGGATGGCAACCACAATGGGGTGTCGGGCCGAATGGAGACCTTGCTAGTAGCGAAGATCTTGGTCAAGATCCAGGTGTTTTCGAAATTGTTGATGGCGAAGGTTATTATACCATGAACATGAACCTCAGTAACAATACTTATTCTATTGTTCCTTTTGATGAAAGTTCTGCAGCAACTTATTCTACCATTGGTATTATTGGTAGTTCTACCCCAAATGGTTGGGGCTCTGATACTGATATGACTCAATCAACTTTCGATCCACACTTATGGTATATAAACGATATCAGCTTAGTAGATGGTGAAGCTAAATTTAGAGCTGGTGATGCCTGGGATACTAACTGGGGTGCTGATACAGAACTTACAGGTTTTAGCACACAGGATGGGCCGAATATACCTGTTGAAGCAGGTGGCTATGATATATGGTTCAACGATCTGGACGGCTCGTATGTGTTCATTTTGAATGAGGATTGATAGACCGATAATTATAATCTTAAATTATAAAATTAATTAAATAGGCTGCCAGTATTGTCAGCCTTTTTTTTTAAAATGGAAACAATGAAAAAAATAATTGCTTTTTTAATTCTTTTGACATTCTTTGGTGTTGCAAAAGGACAACTTTCAATTTCTCCAAACACCTTTGAAGTAGATCAACAAATAACAATAACAATAGACATAAATAGCGATGAAACCGATTGTAATGGATTTGATAACCCTTCATCCGTTTATATGCACTCAGGTGCTGGTGATAACAGCAATGCTTTTGGCTTTGATGTTGTAGGCAACTGGGGTCAAGACGATGGCGTTGGCGAAATGGTATCCATTGGTGGTGGATCATATGCCATAAGCATCACCCCTTCAAATTATTACAACCTAACACCACAAGAGGTCGACGATGTGACCCAGTTAGGTATGGTATTCAGAAATGAAGATGGCACTCAGGAATTGAAAGATGATGGATGTAGTGATTTCTTTGTTCCCGTTGGTAGCTTTCAACTCTTCCTTGATTCTTCTATTGAAGGACAAAATATTGTAAGTCAGGGAACTAATCTTTCTATTTCTGCAACAACTTCACTTTCAGCAAATTTTGAACTATTTGCTAATGGTACATTAGTAGACGATACACAAAGTGGAACCTCGTTCAGCACGAGCTATACGGTCAATGAAAATACTTTTTTTGAACTTGTAGCTACTGATCCTAATGGTAATACATCACAAAGTAGAACTTTTAGTGCTCTAAATGCCCCAACTGTGAATGACGCACCACTTCCTTCCAATTTAGAAGATGGTATTAATTATATTGATGACAATACAGCTATCTTAGTGCTTTATGCTCCTGGAAAGGATTATGTATATGTCGCTGGTAGTTTTAATAACTACCAGCCATCTCAAAGCGATGCCATGAATCGGGATACCTCAGAAGATAGGTTTTGGATACAAATTGACGGTTTAACGCCTGGTCAAAAGGAAACATATCAGTATTGGGTAGGAGATACTACACCTTTACCAGACTCACCAGAGCTTGTCAAAGTAGCAGATCCCTATTCTCACTTGATACTTTCATCTTTTGATGATGAGTTCATACCTGATTCTACATACCCAAACCTCCCTGATTTTCCAGAAGGTGCAGAATTTGAAGTGACCGTTTTAGAAACCGGTCAAACTCCATACAACTGGCAAGTGACGGATTTTCAAAAACCTAAAAAAGAAGATCTCATTATCTACGAAGTTCTGGTCAGGGATTTTGATGAAGACAGAAACTATCAAGACCTTATAGATAAAATAGACTATTTTAAAAATTTTAATATCAATGCCATTCATCTTATGCCGGTCATGGAATTTGAAGGCAATGAAAGCTGGGGATACAATACATCATATCATA
>Ga0209923_1000024_pt1 | contig 64828 bp, 67 predicted proteins | sample SalPon1_A_H2O_MG_FD_185696 | JGI IMG/M metagenome (GOLD analysis project Ga0209923, IMG submission 185696) | Salt pond water microbial communities from South San Francisco under conditions of wetland restoration - Salt Pond MetaG R1_A_H2O_MG... | ecosystem: Environmental > Aquatic > Non-marine... | reverse complement strand
GATGATAGTGATTCAAATTTTGAAAAGAATTAAGCGAAAGTAGCTCAGTGGTAGAGCGTCACCTTGCCAAGGTGAGGGTCGCGGGTTCAAATCCCGTCTTTCGCTCTTTTTTATTGTCTGGCTCGGATGGTGGAATTGGTAGACACGTTGGACTTAAAATCCAATGGCCATACCCTGGCCGTGCGGGTTCAAATCCCGCTCCGAGCACTCAAAAGCCGCTTAAAAAGTGGCTTTTGTTATTTAACTACCCCAATGAACAACAACTAAGCCTTTATGCTCTCCATCCATATCTGGATTATTTTATTATCTTAGTACTTATGGATGTAAATAAGGGAAAACAAAGTTTAAATTTGATATTCATCCTTCTGGGAGGTGGATTATTACTGTATGATCTAACGCAGGAAAGCACTAATGTTTATATAAGCACGATTGGTCTGGTCCTATTAATGTTCGGTCTATATAAATCTACGCGACAATGGGTGAACGACAATCCAAAAGACGATGATCAGCAAAATTCAGATAAGAATGGAACTCAAGGTCAATGATAAGGTCCAGGTCGTTGATGATACCCTGGAAGGGAGAATCACCGAAATAAAAAATGACCAGATTTGGCTTGAAGATGAGGATGGTTTTTTACATGCCTATAAAAAAGAACAGGTCGTAAAAGTAACAGAACCACTTGAAATAGATCCTATTGAAATAGATCGTAGAGCATATAAGAAATTTGAAGTTAAGACCAACGATGTTCGAACAACATCAGCAAAGCGATTAAAAAAGATACCAGAGATAGACCTCCATATACACGAACTTACTGATTCTAGTGCAAATATGACGGACTTTGATATGCTTGAAATACAATTAAGGACCGCTGAAAATAGACTGTTGAAAGCTATAGAGAATAAAGAGAAAAGATTGGTCTTTATCCACGGAAAAGGAAAAGGGAGGCTTAAAAAAGAACTAAGCCTGCTCTTTAGTCGATACAATGAAGTTAGCTATTACGACGCGGATTTTAGAGAATACGGCTTTGGAGCAACGGAAATATATATATATGAGAATATCCAATGAAATCCTACTGCATAGGTACTTCTTCTTCATTTGAAGTTATCTCGTAAAAACCAAGTCTTAATTCTTCCAGCGTTATCGTTTGGTCCCCATTTACCTGTTCCAGGGTTACATTTCTTATAACGATCTGTGTCCTGAAAGTACGGCTGATCACATTAGGTCTAAATTGATCAATGTTTATGGATTCTGTTGCTTGTGGGTTCAAATAATTAGGTAAACCATCTGCATTTGTATCGTCTTGTGGATTAAGTACCGGATTTCCATTATCATCAGCATTTTCAAAGGCATTAAGATCCTCGTTCCTTGTTAATACACCGTCATCATCATCGTCAGGGTCTAAATAATCCAGTATTCCATCTTCATCCGTGTCCGGTATTTCATCGCCTTCGTTATTGATAATTTCAACACTTGTGGGTACATTATCATTATCATCGTCAGTATCGATAAAATTAGGAATACCATCACCATCCGTATCATCATCAAAAAGGTTCCCGTTGTTGTTCAAGTCTTCCTGAGCAGCCGGTATACCATCGTCATCATCCTGTTCAATAACGCTTATGGATAAAATGGCATTACCTCCGCTGGTGCTTACAAATTCTTGTTCTACATCTGGCGATGACGGAGGTACATCCTGACAAAAATATTGTGCTCCGTCCGCTGGTTCACTCAGTATACGATAAGTGAGCTTGTTCGATAATCCCATATCGATGTTAATAGGCTCCGGCGCATCTAATCCCTGGAAACGGCCATCAAAATTGTCATCAGAAAACTGAAATGAAATGGCCTCGTTCGTTTCCTGATCGATGGTATATAGTAAGTTCATATCATTATCACCACATAATGATAATGAGGTTTCTTCATTAAAGTTAAAGTTGGATACAACAATATCACCATCATCGCAGGAATTTAGTAAACATATACATCCAACAAGAAAAAATAAGATCTTGCGTGAAGGCTCCATAGGATAAATATTAAAAATGCGTTGACTTCCATCAACGCATTAAAGATAACAAAAAAGTAGTTTAAATTACTTTACTTTATCTACAATAGCTTTAAAAACTTTTGGTTCGTTCATGGCGAGATCGGCCAGCACTTTCCGATTCAACTGGATATCTGCCGCTTTTAACTTACCCATGAACTTAGAATAGGACATTCCGTGCTGTCTGGCCGCGGCATTGATCCGCATGATCCATAGACTTCTAAAGTTTCGCTTCTTTGTCTTACGGTCACGGTAAGCATAAAGCCAACCTTTTTCAACGGCATTCTTAGCTACTGTCCAAACGTTCTTTCGTCTGCCAAAGTAACCTTTAGCATGCTTGAGTACTTTTTTTCGTCTTGCTCTTGACGCTACTGAATTAACTGATCTTGGCATTTTTATTTTTATTTTTTTGTAGTAGGCAGATCATTTTGATCGTTTTGATGGCCTTACTCCAGGGTTTAATATAAACCTGAGTTTATTTAAGTCGCATTTGTAACCTAATATTGCTTTTATCAGGTTGATCTACGGTCGTGGAATGCGTAAGTTTTAATTTACGTTTCTTCGACTTCTTGGTTAGGATGTGACTTTTAAAAGCGTGCTTACGTTTTATCTTTCCGGAAGCGGTTACCTGGAAACGTTTTTTAGCACTTGATTTCGTCTTTGGCTTTTTGTTTGGCATTGCTTTTGTTTAATTTATAACTTATTACCTTATTTTTTATCTTTCTTTGGGGCGACCATCATGATCATACGCTTACCTTCTAGCTTGGGCATTTGTTCGACTTTTCCTAGTTCTTCCAGGTCTTTAGCCAATCTTAGTAGCAAGATCTCACCTTTATCCTTAAAAACGATAGAACGACCTTTAAAGAACACAAATGCTTTTAACTTGGCTCCATCCTTTAGGAACTTTTCAGCGTTTTTCCTTTTGAATTCATAATCATGCTCATCGGTGTTGGGCCCGAACCTGATTTCTTTTACCACCACCTTAGATGTCTTTTGTTTCATGGCCTTTTCCTTTTTCTTTTGTTCGAAAAGGAACTTTTTATAGTCCATGACCTTACAAACGGGAGGATCGGCCTTTGGAGAGATTTCCACAAGGTCGAGCTCCATTTCATCGGCTTTCTCTAATGCTTTCTCAATAGGATAAATGTCCATTTCAACATTATCGCCAACTAATCTTACTTTTGGAGCTTTTATACGTTTATTAATCCTGTGTTTATCTTCTTGCTTCCTTCGCTGTGGACCTCTTTTCTTTCTTAAAGCTATAATTTAAATATTTTAAGGTTAAACTTGTTCTATGATTCGTTTGAAATACTTTTTTGTATTTCTATTTTTATCCAATCTACGATTTCATCAACCGACATCAAACCCAAGTCTTGACCACCATGTTTTCTAAGGGTTACTGACTGGTTATCAAACTCTTTCTCTCCTATTATCAACATAAAGGGAAACTTATCCATCTCTGCCTCACGGATTTTCTTACCCATGGTTTCTCCCCTATCATCTATCGTGGCGCGAATTTCGTTATTTTTCAATAAACTTAAAACTTTTTGAGCATATTTTTCATATTTCTCACTGACCGTTAGTATGGTAACTTGTTGTGGCATGAGCCAAAGTGGGAAATTACCACCCGTATGTTCCAGAAGGATGGCAACGAAACGCTCCATACTTCCAAAGGGTGCACGATGGATCATCACCGGTCTATGCAACTGATTGTCTTTGCCTTTATAAGTCAGCTCGAATCTTTCCGGCAGATTATAGTCCACCTGGATCGTCCCTAACTGCCAGCTCCTATCCAATGCATCGTTAACCATAAAATCCAACTTAGGGCCATAAAAAGCCGCTTCACCTTCTTCCACCACATAATTAAGCTGTTTCTCCTTAGCGGCGTTAATGATAGCTTGCTCGGCCTTGTCCCAGTTCTGATCACTTCCTATATATTTTTCTTTCTCTTGCGTATCCCTGAGCGACACCTGTGCAGTAAAATCAGAAAAGCCTAAGGCTGAGAAAACATAAAGTACAAGATCTATAACCTTTTTGAACTCTTCATCAAGTTGGTCCGGCGTGCAGAAGATATGGGCATCATCTTGTGTAAAACCCCTTACACGAGTAAGTCCGTGAAGTTCACCACTCTGTTCGTAACGATAGACCGTGCCGAATTCTGCATATCTGACCGGTAGATCACGATAGCTCCAGCTTTGTGCATTGTATATTTCACAATGATGCGGACAGTTCATGGGTTTTAAGAGGAATTCTTCTCCTTCATGCGGAGTTTTTATCGGCTGGAAGCTATCTTCTCCGTACTTTTCATAATGACCTGAGGTTTCATAAAGGTTCTTATGCCCTATATGTGGGGAAACTACCTGGTCATAGCCGGCTTCTACTTGCGCCTGACGCATAAAATCCTCTAATTTGTTTCTTAATAAGGTTCCCTTAGGAAGCCATAGCGGCAAACCCTGACCTACTTTTTGCGAAAAGGTGAACAACTTTAGTTCTTTGCCTAATTTACGATGATCACGGGCTTTAGCCTCTTCAAGTTTTTCTAAATATTCTTTGAGCATTTTCTGCTTGGGGAAGGAAATGCCGTAGATCCGGGTAAGTTGTTGGTTCTTTTCATCACCACGCCAGTAAGCGCCTGCAATATTGAGCAACTTGACCGCTTTGATCTTGCCTGTGTGGGGAATATGACCGCCACGACATAGATCGGTAAAATCATCATGGTCACAGAAAGTGATGTCTCCATCTTTCAGGTCCTTTATCAGTTCTAATTTGAACGGATTATCGTTTTTTTCATAATAAGCTAATGCATCTGCTTTGCTTACTTCGTGCAAATGGAACGCATGCTTTCCCCTGGCCAGCTCGAGCATCTTCTTTTCCAATTTTGGGAAGTCTTTATCGCTAATACTTTCTCCTCCAAAGTCGATATCATAATAAAACCCATGTTCGATCGGCGGACCGATACTTAGTTTGGCATCTGGATAAAACTTTAATATGGCCTGCGCCATCAGATGTGCACTACTGTGCCAAAAGGCCGCTTTCCCTTCCGCATCATCGAACGTAAGCAGTTCTATGGTTGCATCTTTGTTTATGGGCGTCGATACTTCTACCTTATCACCGTTAACCTTGGCTGATAGGACATTTCTGGCCAGTCCCTGACTTATGCTTTCGGCGATCTGCATTGGTGTTGTTCCTGGCTGATATTCACGTTGATTCCCGTCCGGAAAACTTATTTTGATCATGCTTACTGGAATTTCGGCAAAGATACTGAGTTATTTACTTTGTGCAACGCGTAATGGAGCTTAGTTGTTGAGAATCGGCCGGGCCTTTTCTGGAACTTCCAGATTGAATGCCAATTCATCCGGATAACTGATTCTTTTCACTTCAATTTTACTTTCTGGTTGTTCAGTTGAAATGCTATCATTGTAAATGTTCCAGCTCATACTTATAGGTATCCGCTGAACAGTGATATGTTTTTCAAAGACCAGATATCTTTTTTGAGGATCATCCCCTATTTCAATGGCTTTTATCAAATCGGTCTTAGGGAATAGATAAAGAGTTTGCTCGTTGTCACCAATAAGCTTAAAACTTCGATCAAGTATTGTTCCATTGTTTAACGCAAGCTCTTTTGATGCTTTTATTATGCGATGGTCGGATAAACGAAAAGGGGATCGATAGGCATTTAAGGTTTTCCTGTAGAAATTGATCTCTTCCCTTTTAAATGCCCCTGATGGCTTTTCATAAGTACGCTCATCGGTCAGATAAAGGAATGCGTCTTCTTTTTTGACCACGCTTACTCCGTTTCCAGGCTGAAAGTATATCTCAATTGCTATGGTATTTTCCAGTGTCCATAACAAGTCAAGAACTACGAAATCCTTCTCTTTAAAGGATTTATAGTTATAAGTATCTTCTAATATATTTTGGATCGCCGGTTTTTCGGTTGATGAAGAGTCCTTTGCATCTCCTTCTTTATCTGATGATGATTTTTGCTTGCATCCAAAGATCGTTAACAGACATATAAGAGGAAATAGCAGACTTTTCATAAGCTTAATTTTGCAAGATGAGTTTTTTGCTGATTTCTTTATCACCAAATGAAAACTTTGCAATATAGACTCCATTGCCTAAAAAGTCAAGGTGCACTACCTGCTGTTTCCCCTCTATCCGGAATTCTCTTATTTTTCTTCCAGTGATATCATAGAGTTCCATTTTACCTTCATGGGCATTTTCCAGAGTTAAGCCCAGTTGACCATTAGTAATAGGATTACTTGAAAAACGGATATCAACAACAGAGAAGTCCTCTGTGCTAAAATTCTCTTCATCCCAGACCGCGATGACATATTCCGGATGGTCTACATAAGGATTCCGATTACCCTGATGTAAAAAGCCATTATTGTTCCTGTCGATTTCTTTATGACCTACCGGATCCTGTTGATGCCAGGTGAGCAGAACATCTATCAACCATTGATCATAGAACTGGCTGCTGTCACTGGAAAGAAAATTATTAGCTGGATCTTCCCAGTTACTATTGTTCAACTGATCCTCGTAGCGGGTAGCAAAATAAAAAAGCGCTCTGGCAATATCTCCTTTGAACTCATCAATCGGTTCAAAAACGATGCCCGAATAACCAGGTAAAGAACTTGTTCCCCGCTTGCTTCCATTAGCTGAAGTTAAATTTGCACTTCCTACTTCTCCATAAGGGTAAGCGGCTCTAAAGCCATTGACCTTGCCATCTGTAGGAAATGTGGAGTGATAATCACTTTTCATCGGACTGTCAGAATCAAAAAAAGATTGTGGTACGGAATGCTCTCTGTTATAGCAATCGCCTTCGTCCTGGTAATTCCCGCATTGATCGTTCACTGGAGTAAAGTTATAGGGATCATTAGAATTAGGGTTCTCTGAATAGATGTCCAGTATGGTATTGTCATTCTCATAAGCATTGTAGCTGTCCAGATCTCCGCTATTCTGGTTTTGATAAGCTCCCCACAAAGCTCCATATCCCTGATCTACGTGGACTGAATAACCATTTCCATTATCGATATCGTCTATGATCTCTTTCAATTCCGTCTTCAATGCGCTACCAATCAGTCCATCGGCTGATGAATAATAACCATTAGGAGCTTGCGCGTTCAAAAGCGAACAATTGATCAATAAGAATAGAACTAGGTATTTTTTCATTAAAAACGTTTTTTGCAAAGCTAAAGATTAAAATGCGGTATGGCATAATTATCGGTCTTTCTTATCAGAAGAACGATATTGATCCAGGAGCTTTTTGTCGAATTCGTATTCCGCATGCTTGAGCTGCATGATCTTCTTGTCCGAGATCACGTCTTTCAGGTCAGCGATAAAATCTTCTCTATACTCATAACGTAATTCCTTATATTCCCGATAATCGGCTAATAGCTTAGACGCTTCTGCTTCGCTGAGTTCATCTACTTTTTTAAGCCGTTTTACAATGCCACGCCATTTGTTTTCCTTAAGGCTATCATATTTGTCGTTATGATGGTTATAAACAGGCCAGAAATTTTGGGCTTCTTTCGTACTCAGGTCCAGTAAATCGGTGAAAAAGCTGATCTTTAATTTCTTGATCTTGTCGTCATCCTGAGCGTTCATAAGCATCGGGAACGATAAGAAAATCACCATGAATAAACACAAACTAATCTTCATAAGCATACAGGTCGTTTAATTGGTCATCAAAATAGGTCAGTATCTCTTTTTTGTCAATTGTCCTTAGGGCTTTATTGAGCTCGAATTGCATATCCTGTTCCTTAGCGTAGGATTTCAAAACTTCTTCGTTCATATACTGGTATTTAATATACTGTTCCAACTGCTTTTCCTCAATATCGCTGATCTTCATATTTCCTGTTTCTGAGGAGAATGGCTGAGTTAGGATACCTACGCTTAACATCACGACTAATATCGCTGCCATGGCTAACCATTGCTTTTTTGTATTGAAAGAGCTCTTTTCATCTATATCGATGTGGAGTTTATCAAAATAATCGGTTGGTACTTTATATCCGGACGTGACATTCAATTCATTATTTTGTGATGATCGTTTATCTTCATCCATACGCTTGTCCAGACGCTGCTGAAAGTCATCAAAATAATCATCCGGAAGTCTTAACCCTGACCTCATTTTTATTATTCATTTTTAATAATTAGACTCACAGTCATATAAAAGGTTTAATCCACGCCCAATTGTTTTTTTACCTTCTTTTGGGCGTGATGATAATTGGTTTTTAACGAAGTTACGGAAACTTCTAATATTTCGCTAATCTCTTTGAACTTCAGGTCCTGGAAATAGCGCATCCTGAATACCAGTTGTTGTTTTTCCGGCAGGTCATCCACGGCTTTATGAAGCTGTTGTTCAATGGCTCCACCTTCAAAATACGGGTCGCTCTTCAGGTTTTCTGTCAAATGATTTTGTAATTCCTGACTTGATAATTTTAATTGCTTGGCTTTTTTAGTTAAAAATGTGTTGCTTTCGTTCGTCGCGATCCTATACATCCAGGAATATAGCTTGCTATCTCCTTTAAATTTATCAATATATCTAAAAACTTTTATAAATGTATTTTGCAACACATCATCTGCATCTTCGTGATGTTTTACCATATGGCGAATATGCCAATACAACGGCTCTTTATAACGATCGACCAACTGGTCAAAAGCTGATCTTTTGTCGCTTTCTGATTGTAATCGTTTAACCAGTAAACGCTCATCTTCTTCGATTTGCGGTGCTTTTTTACCCAAAAGACTGCATTTCAACTAATTTTTTATACAATTGATTTTTTTGTATCAGATCTTGATGATCACCGCGTTCCCTGATATTTCCCTGATCTAAAACTATGATCTCATCCGCATTTTTGATCGTTGATAGTCGATGCGCGATGACCAGTGATGTTTTATTTTCCATGATCCGTTGTAAAGCCTCCTGCACTAATCTTTCGCTTTCCGTGTCCAGTGAAGATGTGGCCTCATCTAAAACCAGTATCGGTGCGTTTTTCAGAACGGCACGAGCTATGGAAATTCGCTGTTTTTGACCGCCACTTAGTTTATTACCGCCATCGCCTACATTGGTTTCTATTCCGTTAGGAAAAGTTTTCACAAACCGATAGGCATTCGCTACTTTCAACGCCTCTATCAGTTCTTCATCCGTAGCATCTTGTTTAGCCACCCTTAGATTTTCCCTCATCGTATCGTTAAATAAAATAGAATCCTGCGTAACTAAAGCGATCAAATTTCTGATCGATGCTAATTGGATATCCTTAATACTGTGCCCATCTATCTTAATATCGCCTTCCTGGATATCATAAAAACGCGTGATCAGGTTAGTGATCGTAGATTTTCCGCTACCGGATGGCCCAACCAGTGCTATGGTCTTACCTTTTTTGATCTCCGCTGAGAAATTTTCTAAAACCCATTCGTCGTCGTATTTAAACCAGACGTTCTCCAGCGACAGACTTTTATCAAAAGATTCTTTCACCTGACTATCCGGCTTATCCTGAATAGAATTTTCTTTCTCTAATATTTCCAGGATTCTTGCTGCGGCGGCATTCCCTTTCTTTATCTTATAAGAAGCTTTTGATATGGTCTTGGCCGGTGTTAAAATTTGATAAGATAGTGTCATGTAGGCAATGAAAGCTTCTGCGTTGAGCGTTTCTTCAACTAGCACCATTTTGCCGCCATACCATAAAAGTGCACCTATTGATGTTATTCCCAGAAATTCGCTCAATGGTGAAGCCAGGTTTTGTTTGTTGATCAATTTATTGGAAAAATCATAATACCGCGTTGTAGATTCTTTAAATCGATCATCAAATTGCTTATTGGCATTAAAACTTTTAATGATCTTTAATCCGGTCAGGGTTTCTTCCAGAATAGATAGAAAATAACCTTGTTCCTTTTGAACCCGATTTGATTTTCGTTTAAGTGATTTTCCTACTAATGAAATGATAAAGGCGGTAACTGGAATGAAAACAAAAACAAAAATTGTTAATTCCCAGCTTATCAGAAACATGGCTCCTATTGTAAATAAGATAGTCAGTGGATCGCGCACTAAAATCACTAGTATAGATAAAAAAGAAACCTGTATTTCCGTAACATCAGTCGTTATGCGGGAAATCGTATCGCCTTTTCTTTTTTCTGAGAAATAAGCGATAGGTAATTGTAAACATTTTTTATACAGCGCATCCCGAATATCCCTAATAACCCCATTACGCAAAAATGTAATAAAGAACATCGCCAGGTAGTTAAAGAAGTTTTTGATAAGGAACATGGTAATAACGAGTAAGACCATATAAAACAAAACGGTTTGCGGTCCTTCATCTACCTGCTGAGTGACAAAGTAATTTACATAATTCTCTGCATATTCCTTCGCTTTGGTTATTCCCTGCCAAAGCGGTTTTTCTTCCACCGGTCTTGTATTCTTAAATAGAACCTTCAGCATAGGAAACAGCGAGATCATGGCCAATGTGCTGAAAATCGCGTATAAAATATTGGAGATAATATTCAGTAACGCATAGGTCTGATAAGGTTTAGCGAAGCGAAAGAATTTTTTAAAATATTTCATGAACGATCGTTTGCCAATGGATTAAGTAATGCCTAATTCGCTGGTAATTCTTTGTACTTTCTTTTCCAGCTGATGCTTTAGTTGTTCATATTCAGCTACATCTTCCAGTTGAGCGTTTACGCTGATGTAAAACTTGATCTTAGGTTCCGTTCCGCTAGGTCTGGCGCAAACCTTTGTTCCTGATGCGGTATGATAGATCAACACATTCGATCGTGGCATCTCAATAGCTGAATTTTGCTTGTTTTGAATATCAAACTTTACCTGTTTTTGATAATCTTCTAAGCTGATCACTTCTTCACCATCTATTTCCTGTAATGGATTTTCTCTCAGATCTTCCATTTTTTGGCGAATTTCTTCAGCACCTTGAATGCCTTTTTTAACCAGCGCGACCAATTTTTCCTGATAGCAACCTACTTCTGTATATAGTTCAAGTAATTTCTCATAAACGCTCGAGCCTTTTGCTTTGAGATAAGCAGCTAATTCACAGATCAATAAAGTAGCGGTAGATGCATCTTTATCGCGAACAAAATCGCCTACCATAAAACCAAAGCTCTCTTCACCACCGCCAATAAAATGGTCATCCGGATGACGCTTGATGACATCTGCGATCCATTTAAAACCGGTTAAAGTTTCGTGGTAACCTACTTGATAATGATCGGCTAATTGCTTCATCATCGGCGTTGATACTATCGTAGAAGCGATGTATTCATTGTCTTTACGTTCACCTTGTTGATCCAGCAAAAACCAGGTCATCAAGACCATAGCCTGATTGCCGTTGAGCAAGGTCATCTCTCCATTCTTATCTCTCACGGCAACACCTAATCTATCACCATCCGGATCGGTTCCTATCACGATATCCGCATTTTTATTTTCTGCCAGTTCTAAAGCCATTTTTAGCGCTTCCGGTTCTTCCGGATTGGGCGATTTTACTGTGGGGAATTCGCTGTCCGGCTGGGCTTGTTCTTCTACGATGTGAAGATTGGAATAACCGGCTTGTTCTAATACTTTAGGATTTAACGTGACCGATGTTCCGTGTAATGGTGTAAAAACAACATTCAAATTTTTTCGATTATCGGTATTATCGTTTAAATGAAAACTGCCTTTTTCTATCGATTCCTTAATGAACGCCTGATCTACTACTTCGTCTAAGTTATCGATCTTATGAGAATTTGCATAAAAATTTATATCACTGAACTTTAATGAATTGATCTCATCGATGATCGCTTTATCTTGCGGTGGTACGAGTTGGCCGCCATCTTCCCAATATACTTTATAGCCATTGTATTCCGGCGGGTTATGGCTGGCTGTCAGGACAATACCACATTGGCAATTAAAATATTTTACCGCGTAAGATAGCAATGGTGTAGGTCTGAGATGCGGAAAAAATTTGACCCGAATGTTATTTGCAGAGAAAATTTCAGCTACCACATTGGCTAAGGATTGGCTGTTTCTTCTGCAATCATAAGCGATCGCCACACTGATCTCTTTTTTATCAGGGAACTGCTGATGCAGGTAATTAGATACGCCTTGTGTGTTCTTTCCTAAAGTGTATAGGTTAATTCTATTAGTGCCAACGCCCATAATACCGCGCATTCCGCCGGTTCCAAATGCCAGGTCATCATGAAAGGCCTCTACCAGCTCTTCATTATCGGCATCTATAAGTTCTTGTGTAATCCTTTGCGTTTCCTGATCAAAGGGTTTTTGTAGCCATTCTTTAGCTTTCTTTTTAGGTTTGGTCATAACTCAATGTATCGGTTTTAGAAGATCTTTCTTTTCTTATGATATAATTCTGTTCATTCGTTTTAGTCTTCAACATCAATTCGCCCAGAAATCCGGCTACGAAGAGGATGACCCCGATGATCATTGCCGTCAGGGCGATATAGAACCATGGATTGTCCGTAACCCGAATTTCCGTGATGTTCTTGTAAACTTTGTACAATTTTGACGCACCCAGCCAAAAAGTGAGCAAAAAGCCTATGATGAACATCAATAGGCCAAAGGCACCAAAGAAGTGCATTGGTCGCTTCCCGAACCTGGAAAAGAACCAGATGGTAAGCAGGTCCAGAAATCCATAGAGGAACCTTTCTGCGCCAAACTTGGTCTTTCCGTATTTACGCGGCGAATGTTTTACCGGCTTCTCCCCTATTTTATCAAATCCTTCATTTTTTGCCAGTACCGGAAGGTATCGGTGCATTTCACCTTGCACATTTATGGCTTTGACTACTTCGTTCTTATAAACTTTTAATCCGCAATTAAAGTCGTGAATCTTAACGCCTGATGTTCGCCACGCTACCCAATTGAACAGCTTAGACGGCAAGTTCTTCATAAAATAAGAATCGTATCTTTTCCTTTTCCAACCGGAGATCAGGTCCAGATCTTCTTTTTCCAGTTGATCGATCAGTAATGGAATTTCCGCCGGGCTATCCTGAAGATCGGCATCCATCGTGGCTACGTATTCTCCTTGAGCTTTTTCAAAACCAGCGTGTAATGCCTGGGATTTTCCGTAGTTCTTGATGAACTGTAAAGCCTGTACTTTTTCGTTTTGCTTACAGATCTCTTGTAAAACCTGCCAGGATCTATCCCTACTGCCATCATCTATAAAAATGACCTCGTAATCAGTCGTTATCGGTTTTATCGATCGATGTATCCAATCATTCAACTCTGGCAGCGAATTGGCCTCATTATAAAGTGGAATGAGAATAGATAGATACATCGCCAGATTTTTTTATCGGTCGCTTTTAAAAATAAGTCCGGTGACCACACCAACGAGAACGGTTTTGATCATCACAGAAAACAATGTGATGGTAGAAATCGCAAATGGAGACGATGCGATCGAAGCTCCTTTTTTAGCCATATCGATCTCTTCTTGCGACTTGCCTTTGGTTTGTTCTTCGATCGCTTTCATGGTTTGTTCTTGTATATTTTCAATAAATGCCGTATCGATCATAGTATAATGAATATACATATAAACCGCATAGATCAATCCACCAACAACGCCTACGATCAAACCGATCTTAACCGCTTGGCTTACGCTAAGTTTCAATGCATTACTCTGTCTAAATTCATAAACCGCGTAACCGGCAATTCCTACCGTGACAATAAAGTTAATCAGCCCGAAAATCCAATTTTCTGTACTGTAATTCAAGTAATAGGATAGCAACAGTATAAGTGCTGAATATGCACCAAAAATAATTCCATAGTTGATGCCGTATTTTTGAAAAGATTCATTTGATTCCATAGAATTATAATGAGCGGCAAATATAGCTAAATGTTGATTATTGTAAAGTTGGTAAAGTAGAGAATATTTTTGCGGAGTTTTGTATGCGATGCCGTTAGCGAAGTCGAAGGGTTATCTGTAATTGGTTATCTGTTATCAGCGTTGCCTTGAGTTTAATTGAAGGGTTGATCGAACGTTATGTATGGTATTACCCGTAGTGCATTATAAAAAAAGTTGTGCAAGCTACTAAAAAGTAGTATATTGTATTGAAAACCAAACCACTACAATCATACACAACTTTGAAGCAAGCTACAAACAAATTTTAAATGAATTAATGAAAATCACAAATCAAGATGAATTTTATTTTAAACCTGTCAAACACAAGTTATCTGATATTGAGCTGATTAGCTTAGTAATTTTAGCTGAATTCAAGTCAAATGATTCTGAACATCAACTTTTTAGAGAATTGAAAGATACTGCACTTGAAAATAAAATTGAAAGAAGTGTTTACAATAGAAGGAAAAGAAAACTCTTTCCATATTTAGAAGAAATTAGATTAAAAATGACTGAAAAATTTTACGAGTTTGAGAACTATTTTATCGTCGATAGTATGCCACTTGAAGTTTGTAAATTATCTCGTTCATCATGAAGTAAGATATGTAAAGAACAAGATCATGCACGCCCAAATAAAGGCTATTGTGCTTCACAAAACTTACATTTTTATGGTAACAAGCTTCCTACTGTTTGCTCAATAGAAGGTGTTTTTCAAAGTTTCGACCTAAGCCCTGCTTCGGTTCATGATATTCATTATTTAAAAGACATAAAAGATCAAATGTCTGATCGTGTGATTCTTGGAGACAAAGGGTATTTGTCTCAAAACGTTCAAATTGATCTATTTGATCAAGCTAATATTGAGCTGGAAACACCAAAACGAAAAAATCAAAAAGATTATCAGCCTCAGTTTTATCAATTTAAAAATACAGAAAACGAATTGAGACTTTATTTTCACAATTATGCGACCAGTTTATGATCAGACGAAACTATGCTAAGTCTTTTGATGTATTTAGAGCAAGGGTCTTAGCTAAAATAACTACATTGACAACGATACAATATTTGAATAAATTCTTATTCAATAGAAATATCAATAATTTAAAAATCAATCTCATTTAGATAATGCACCACGGGTTATTCTAGAATTTCATATGCTTGAGATTCACCTAATGAAGATTTTCTTGAGTTTAAGGCGTGACCATCTTCATCTATTATGAAAGCCACAAAATCAATATTATTTGAGTTTTCAATATTTTCAGGGACATTAAACTGGAAATCTTTGGAATAACTTTGTCCTAATCTTGTGTTTTCAGCCGGGACATCATCGCCTAATATATCTGTTAATGTTTCTCTTAAGGTATAATCATGAACATAATCTTCAACAGGATTTTCACCGCCATATAATGAACTAGAATAATTAACCTGTGGATAGACCAGTCCATTTTCTAAAACGTATACAACCATTCGTAGATTTTCAAAATCTCTGGCAAATTCCACATCTACCTTAAGATTTATAGTGTTGCCATCTATAGAAGATTCCAGTTTAAGTCCTAATTTAGGATTGGCACCCTGCGTTAAAGCTAAAGCCTGACCTATATTTTCATTTTCGGGAAACTCCCATTGTGTTAACCTGTTTAAAAATCCTTTAGGGTAACCTGCGGCGCTTAAGGTCTGTTCTAAAACGGCTGCCTCTTCATAATTATATGGGTCTTGCGTACCAGAAGGTGCTCTATGTATTGCTACAAAAACGGCTTTATCCGTTTGTTCATCTACTTTCTTTATTGCGTCTGATAGCCGGGTACACCAACCGCACCAAGTGCCCGTATAATCTTCTATCAACACACGCTTAACATAATTAGTAGTAAGCGTGCCATCATGGAATACAACATCAACAGTTTCAGATTCTAAGTTTGAATATTCCGCTTTGAAGGTCACCATTCCCAGATTATCAGTAGTATAAACAGGAGAAGATATAACTTTACCATTAGCATATATCGTAGCTAATTCAGAAATATCTTCGCTCGGTTCTCCTTCAGTCGTTACAGTTAAGGCAATGGAATCATTAACCAAACTATAACTTTTGCTTGGTTCAATATAAATTCCAGAGATACCTTCCTCAATATTATATTTTTCTGTACATGAAAAAAATAGCACACATATACTTAAAAATAAAAGGTAGGTAAATTTTTGCATAATGTATTACTGTTTTTGTATTCTGGCATATGATTTTCTGCCTTGTTCATCGGTAAAATTCAACAAATAATTGCCAGATTTTAAGCTACTTAGATCAAACGTATTAACACCCTGATTGATGTTATATGATTTGATCAACCTGGCATTGACATCATATAACTTAAATTGAGTATCATTATTTGAACTCTCTATTCTAAGACGATCCCTAACAAGCGTGTTATGGATTGAAATACCCATGTCAGACAGCTTAAAGTCATCATTACTGAACCCTTCCGGAATATATTGATAGGTTACAGTAAAATCACTACCTACTTCTTGTCCGTTATCATCTACCTGGTAAAATCTCAACACAAATTCCATCGGGTAATTAGAGCCATCACCCGGATTGGTATTAGAAAAATAATCATTAGAGCCATTATCTGAATTAGGGGCTAAATTAATAGGGTTATTAGGATAAGACTGCCCTTCATTTACCGCGAAAAAGCACAATGGCTGAACACATAACTGACAGTTAGTGCCATCAGTATTTGTAAATGAAACAACTTCAATAAGGATATTTATATCATCACTTGATGAGCTATTACCAAGTACATAATGAAATTTGGCATTTTCTAAATCTGTTGTGTTAGATTCGATAACACTTCCATCTTGAATAGGGTTCCCTTGTAAATCTGTTACCGTCATTTGACTATAAGTAGAAAAGGAAATGAATATAAATATTAAACTGATAATTTTTGAATATCTCATATTACTTAATAATTAATTTAGTAGTTTTTGAGGTAGCACCTATAGTCACCTTAGTTAAATAAACACCAGAAGAAAGACCAGTTAAGTCTAACTGACGGCTATTATCTATTTGTTGCTGAAATACGTTTTTGCCGTTTAGGTTATAAATTTCAATCATAAATGATCTATTGGCTGATACATTTAATTTACCATAAGTTGGATTTGGGTACATATCAAAACCTAATTGATCAAATGTATCATTCCCAAATGTTTCCTGGTAACTAAATGCATTAGAAAAAGACTGACTGTCACCAAAATTTCCAACAACACCGGTGGTAAATATTGAATTGCCTTCAGAAAATACTTCTACACCTGGGTCAATAGACCCATCTGTTAATCCCCAACCATCACTATATGAGTCAAAAATTTCTACGGTGTAACATTGTTCTGTATCAGGAAGCGTAACATTATGCACCTTTGTTGTAAGCGCATCGGGACCACCGGCACCAAACTGATCATCATTTCCGGGCTGATAAGGACCACCACTAGCTACTACATTACCTTGCTCATCTTTTACATCCCATGTAATTTCAGCTGGGTAATTATCTGTATAGACGTGAACCTCAATATCTGTTACTTGTGATGACTCAGAAGCAGAAACCTGTAAATCAGTAGAATTATAACTGGACACATAAGGGCTAACACCATTTAAAGAATTTAAATCTAAGCTGTTATTGAGACTTGAATCCAAATAGGCATTAATGGTAAACGTTTCCTCTTGAAATAAATTTAATGAAGTTGATTGAGATATTGAAGTAACGTTAGATCCTGATATCACATCAAAATTTACTGCATTTACAACGTTATTACCATAATTAATGACATTTACATCAAAATCTGCTGTTACACCATCCTCACATAGCGAAACTTCTGACACTTCCACTTTGGCATAATTGGCCACGCCCTGAAGAGAACCGGAACAATTTGAATTAATATTACTTACAATTTCATTATTATTCAACTGGCCCATCTCATAGACAAATCCATCAGGACATATTCTGTAAACCGTTGGGAAAAAGGTTATTTGATAATCTGATGCTATGTTAGCATCATCAATAATCGGGAACGGTGTTGAAGATACCCAATCGCCTACGGTGTTTCCAGACCCGTTGAGTTCAGCTATACCCGTTGATGGGTCACCTTCTACATAAAGCAAAACTACTTCATCTGAACCTTCAGGGCCAAAAGCATGATGAATGTCTGATAAAGCGCCGGTTTGCTTGTAATTCCAGCATGGATTACACCAGGTTGCGGAAATGTTTAAGATTACTGTCTTTCCCGCGTTCAAATAACTTTGAAGTGAATGCGTGTTACCATTAATATCAGTAGTTGTAAAATCTGGAGCTACTGAACCATCAGCAATTTGAGCGTTTGCTATAAAAGCAAATTGGAAAATGAAAATTACAAATAGAATTTTTTTCATAATAATTAAATTTTTATATATTAAATTCAAAACTAAGTAAACTAAGTTAATATGTGAAAAATTTCTAAATATTTTTTTATGTTTGTTTTTTTAAATGAGATATAAATGAAAAAATTACTAATATTCGCTATCCTATTTTACTTACCTTTCATCGCCATATCGCAGGATAAATTACCTAATATAAATGTAAAAGATTTAAAAAACAGAACGGTTAATATAAAATCGGATTTTTCTGAGAAAGATAAAATTTATGTGTTTTCTTTTTGGGCTACCTGGTGTATGCCTTGTCTCAAAGAGTTGGAAGCTATAAAAGAACACTATAATGAATGGTCTGAGGAATTGAATATGGAATTAGTGGCTATATCTATTGATGATTCTCGAACTAAAAAAAGAATCAGACCGCTGGTCAATGGTAGAAATTGGCCTTATACCGTTCTTCACGATGAAAATCAAACATTAAAACGCGCACTATCTATTGTAAATATCCCATATACATTGGTAGTTAAAAACAACGATATTGAATATATTTTTAATGGTTATAGCCAAGGTTCTGAAGAAGAGATGTATAAATCTCTCAAGAAATTATAAGATAAATTTACTTTTTTTAACCCTATTTATATCATGCTATGGTGCTGTCGCTCAAGAAGACCAAAAAAAAGATTATGGCAGATTATATGGTGGTATAGAGTCTAACCTTAATTATTACATGGAAGATTCAGGTCTGGGTGTTCAACAACCTGAAGAACCATTTAGATCAAATAATTATTTCAACCTTAACTATACCTATAAAAAGTTAACCGCAGGTTTTCAAATTGAATCCTATGAGCCTAACGCCTTGCTCAATTATAATCCAAAATTTAACGGTACTGACTTTGGAACCTATTTTATAAAATATCAATCAGAAAAGTTTGAGGTAAGGCTGGGCCATTTTTATGAGCAGTTTGGATCAGGATTATTATTAAGAACCTGGGAAGATAGAGCTTTAGGAATCAATTCAGCATTAAGAGGAGGTAGAATTAAATATTCACCTAACAGTAATTTTGATTTTACCTTACTCTATGGAAGGCAGCGTTCCGGATTTGAAGTGACTGATGGTGATATTTATGGTTTTGATGCTGATATATTCTTAGGTGAATACCTTAACCTGTATGAGAAGGGTCAGGATTTAAGCTTAGGGCTGAGTTATGTGGGGCGATATGAAAAGGTTGATTTTGATAATCCTCACTTTAATGAGCTTACTAATAGTTATAGTTTTAGATTTGACTATATTTATAACTCCTTTTATATAAATGGAGAAGCAAATTATAAAGAAGAAGATGGTATAATTGATTCTCAGGGAAGTCTAAGTAATGATTTTGTTGAACCCGGGCATGCTTTTCTGTTAAACATGGGGTATTCGAGTTTAAATTATGGAATAGATGTAACACTCAGACGGGTTGAAAATATGCAGTATCTGTCAGAGCGAGAACCTCAGACTTTTCCTAATAGTTTAGGCGATGTCAACTCTAGTCTTGATTTTTTAGACGGCATTTTAAATTTTGTGCCTGCCTTAACTAAACAGCATCACTCTCAATTAGCTAATATTAATGTGTATCAAGCTTTAAGCGGTGTTTCCTTTTTAGATCCGGAACTTATGGGCGCTGGTGAAACCGGAGGTCAAATTGACTTTTTTTACTCCTTTGAAGAAAAAAGTACATTAGGTGGTGAGTATGGCACTAACCTTTCTATCAACCTTTCTAGCTGGTATAACTTACCCGGAACTTATACGTTTAACCCTCCTAACTATGATGTAGATTTCTTTGGTGTAGGAAACAAATTCTTTCATGATTATAATATTGAACTAACAAAAAAGATTAGCGAAGACTGGCATATAGGAGCCTCTTACATCGATCAGTTCATGGATTACAGATTTATTGACGGTAGAGAAATCGTAAATGCTGATATCATTGTTGCTGATGCTACTTATAATTTCACAGAAACCAGATCTATTCGGGTAGAACTAGAAAAGATGTGGTCTACAGGCAATAGAAAAGACTGGGCCGGCGGGACAGTTGAATACAACTTAAATGAGAAATTTTCATTTTACGTCTGGGATATCTATAATTATGGCAGTGATAAACCAGATGAAAGAGTGCATTATTTAAATTTTGGAGGTTCTTATAGAAAAGGCCGCCATAGAATTGCTGTTAATTATGGTAGACAACGTGGCGGATTAGTTTGTGTAGGCGGTGTTTGTAGATTTGTACCTGAAAGCTCAGGCTTTAGTCTATCATTTAATACATCTTTCTAAGTTATTGTATACTAATTTATACAAATTATAAAAGCACATTATCTAAAATAATATATTAAAGTAGATATGAGGGTAATTGATTTTAGTCAGAAAAGGTCTATAATGACCAATTACGTTAAAGAATTACGTGATATAAATGTTCAAAACGATAAGTTAAGGTTTAGATTTAATTTAAAGCGTATTAGTCAGCTTTTAGGCTATGAGCTAAGCAAAAGTTTACATTATAAGCCTATAGATATTCAGACCCCTTTAGCAAAGAAAAAGATCAATGCTGTTCAGGATCAAATAGTGATCTCTTCTATTTTACGTGCCGGATTGCCAATGCACGAAGGTTTATTAGATGTTTTTGACCATGCTGAAAATGCATTTATATCAGCTTTTAGAATAGAAGATGAAAATGAGATTAAAATAAAAGTAGAATACGAGTCCTCGCCTGATCTTAAAGATAAAGTATTACTTTTAGCTGATCCGATGATTGCTACAGGTAAATCTATTATTAACTGTTTAGATCAATTAAAGAAATATGGTCAACCTTCAAAAGTGTTTATCTTAGGCATTGTAGCTTCTCAAGAAGGCATAGATGACCTGAATAAACATCTCAACGAATCTGTAGATTGTTTTGTAGCAGATATCGATCCGCATTTAAATGACAAATCTTATATTGTGCCGGGTTTAGGAGATGCCGGTGATTTAGCATATGGTAACAAATTAAACTTATAATACATGAGAATTATCAAATTTACAGCTATTGTACTGATATTTACATCTTTAAATGCCTGTGTGTCTAAAAAGAAATTTATTGCCAAGCAAGATGAATTAGAGCAAACTAAAGATGCACTTAAAAGCGCTAGAGAGCAAAATAATTTATTAAATGAAGATTTAAATAGCCTGAAGAATGCTGTTTCAGACTACAATAACAAAATCAAAGAGTTACAATCTGAAAATAGTGAAAAACTTGAATTACTGGAAGATGGCGCTGTAATGAATGAAGATTCGAAAAAAGCTATGCGTAATACATTGAAAAACGTAGACTCTCAAAAATTAGCAAAAGCTATATCTTTAAAAGATTCAGTGAACTTAGCTATTGCTTATAACATAAAACAAGCTCTGTCTGATGATTACGGCACTCAACTCAGTGATGAATTATTAAATGTAAAAGTTAGCCAACCGGTAGTTAAAATAACTATATCTAATAAAATTCTATTTAGAAGCGGAAGTTATAAAGTCAATAACAAAGCTACTTCCCTACTCAAGCGTGTCGCTAATATGGTTAAAGATGAAACTAATATGGATGTGATGGTAGAAGGTCATGCTGATAACAAAAAAGTCCTAAAAGGTTCATATATTAAAGACAATTGGGATTTAAGCTCAGAGAGAGCTAATGCGGTAGTTAGAATTATGCAGTCTAAATTTGAAGTACCCGGTGAAAGATTAATCGCCTCTGCCAGAGCTGAGTATTTACCGGTGGCGGATAATGATACAGCTAAAGGAAGACAAAAAAATAGAAGAACAAGTATTATGGTAATTCCAGATGTACAAAAGTTTTTGTCATTATTAAAATTAAGATAATCATATTAAAGTAGACCGTTGAATCAAAGCGACTTCATCCGGCATTTATTAAATGTCATTTTTATCTACATTATTCCACATCTTATCTTCATCCAGTTTGAAGCTCCCTTTATGATCGAAATCGCATTCATCAGGATGGATGATAGATAAGAATATTCCTTTTTTAGGGCTTTCATAAAGATGATAAATTTCACCCACAATAGGCTCAAAGCTAAATTGAGCACTATACACTAATTTATTATACTCATAACGCTTCATCAAATTTTCATATGCTTCTTTTAAAGATTCATACTCAGTTTTGATTTGATGATTGACTTTAGATAAATTGCCATTTTTCCAATGAGTAACATCAGAAGGAGTTATTTTTGGCGCGGAAGCGTTCGTCCCGTAAGGAAGCAAACCCGCTTCATATTTTTCTGTTTCTTCGTTATAAACGACCTGATCTGGTTTTTGCTCTTTCTTTTCCTTCATAATTTACAAATAAAGTCAAGTTTCACCTCAATTTCATCGAGTTTAAGAAACTTTAATATATACGACTCGTTATGTCTGACTAAGATATGAGATCTTAGATGAAATTTAAATATCTCATTGTTTATTATATAAATATTGAAAAAGCAATTTATTAGCGTTCTATCTATCTCGTACTATAACAAGCTACATTACAATTTTAATCTCAAATCGCTTATTTTAAGTACAAAGTATTTTTTTATAAATTTTTAATAGGACATCTGTGAAGAACCATGTTTGATAACATTAACCTGTTGAAAAACAATTATATTTGTTAGATATTCTTCTATCAGATTGAATAATTCCTGTACTTTTGCAATTAATATAAATACTATTTTATGAGTCAAGTAAAAGAAAGCGACACTATCAAGTTGCATTACACTGGAAAACTTACGGATGGTCATGTTTTTGATAGTTCTGTAGAACGCGAGCCTATTGAATTCACCGTAGGTGAAGGAAAGATCATACCAGGACTGGAAAAAGGGGTGATCGATATGAAGGTCAATGAAAAGAAAACTATTGAGATCGCTAAGGATGAAGCTTACGGCGAAGCTAGCGATGAGCTTTTCCAGGAAGTGAAAAAAGAACAATTACCTGAAGACATAAAACCTGAGGTTGGTATGGGATTGGTATCTAAAAATCCGGACGGTTCGGAAAGACAACTTCGCGTAGCCGATGTAAAAGATGACCACATCGTGGTTGATGCTAATCATCCATTGGCCGGAAAAGATTTGATCTTTGATGTTGAGCTTGTTGAGATCAAGTAAAGTAGTCAAGCATCCGTTACACCAAACCACGCTAATTGGCGTGGTTTTTTTATTAGCAGTTTGTATAGAATGAAATTCAATATTGTCGTGTCCTACTAAGATATAAGATTTTAGACCGGTGAAACTAAAGGCGTCATATGAGATTCTAGATAAAATTTAGATAGATTATTATCAATTATATAAATATTAAAAAGCAATTTATTAACGTTTTATCAATATCGTAATTTTGCAAGGCATTATAAAATTAAGACCTCAAATCGCTTGTTATAAGTACAAAACACGATTTTTTCTGAATTTTTGATAGGACAACATTAAATTCTATATATGAATTAGCAATGATCTGTTAATATATCTTGTAATTATGTTCAAAGGCAAACGTCCAACATTAAAAAAGCAAATTATGAATTTAAAAAAAGTAACTTTAGAAAATGCAGATGAAGTAACAAAACCGATTTTACAAGCTACTAAAGACCAGATGGGAATGATTCCCAATATGTTTGCATTTATGGCCAACAATCCGGCTCAACTTGATGCTTATACCAAAACAGATACTACGTTTCGTCAAAATTCAGGTTTAACACCAAAGGAACAGGAAGTTGTTCTACTGAGTGTAGCCGTAGAAAATAAATGTACGTATTGTGTTGCAGCTCATAGTTTTATAGGTAAGAATCAAAGTGGCTTAACTGATGATGAGTTAGATACGTTAAGAAACAAACAGAAATTGGCAGACAAAAAACTAGAAGCCTTACATCAATTCACGCAAAGAATGATGGAAAAAAGAGGTTTTGCCGATGAATCTGATCGTGAAGCATTGTTCAATGCCGGATATGATGAAAAAACTATCTTAGGTGTTGTCACAGGAATAGGTTTAAAGACCTTGAGCAATTATTTTAATCATCAGGCAGAAACTCCATTAGATGAAGCTTTTGCAACTTTTGAATGGGAGCCAGAAAAAGGTTGATAAAAACTTCTAAATTTGATAGCTGGTCATACATGGACCAATTATTTTTGACCATGGATTTTTTTATGGAAAAACAATATATATTGCAATCATTATCGCTGGTCAGTTTTGGACTGGTCGTATTGATATGGTTGGTCCAACTGATCATCTACCCGAACTTTCAATATCTGTCAAACAGCCAACGCATCCAATGGCATCAATACTACACGCCCAGGATCACGGTCATTGTTGCTCCTTTAATGATATTACAATTGATGATGGCTGCCTATCTGCTTTTTATTGACCTAACGCTCTTAAATACAATCGCTACTTTGCTCATCGTGTTAAATTGGTTGATTACTTTTATTTTTTTCGTACCTTTGCATGTTAGAATTGGCAGGAAAGATATACATAAAAAATCGCTCATAAGTTTAGTTCATATTAATTGGTATCGGACGGTCATATGGTCGTGCGTATTCCTTATTGTGCTAATTGAATATTTGACCTGACTAGCAAAAGGCCATAAAGCATGGCACTTATATTGTACAATAGTAAATAAACAACGCATAGATGAGACAGCTTAAAATTACTAAACAAGTAACGAATCGTGAGTCAAAATCACTAGACAAATATTTACAGGATATTTCCAAAGTGGATTTGATCACGGCAGAAGAAGAAGTAGAATTGGCGCAGCGAATTCGCGAAGGTGATCAAAGAGCGTTGGAAAAATTAACCAATGCCAACTTAAGGTTTGTTGTTTCTGTAGCCAAGCAATATCAAAATCAAGGTCTTAAGTTGCCTGACCTTATTAATGAAGGAAACGTAGGTTTGGTAAAAGCTGCAAAACGTTTTGATGAAACGCGTGGTTTCAAGTTTATTTCTTATGCAGTGTGGTGGATCCGTCAATCTATTCTTCAGGCATTAGCCGAACAATCCCGAGTAGTAAGGTTGCCATTGAACAAGATAGGCGTTATCAATAAGATCAACAAGATGTACTCTCATCTTGAACAGGTCAATGAACGACCGCCATCCGCTAATGAGATCGCCAAAGAGCTAGATATGAGCGAGTCTCAGGTAAAAGTAGCTTTGAAGAACTCAGGCAGACATTTAAGTATGGACGCTCCATTCAAAGAAGGTGAGAACGATTCAAATCTTTACGATGTATTGAGTTCTGCTGAGTCGCCAACACCGGATGATGACTTGATGCTTGATTCCCTGAGCATTGAGATCAATCGCGCTTTAGATACGCTTTCCCAGCGTGAAGCGGATGTTATCCGTTTAAATTATGGTATTGGTAATCAACCAGCAATGACCCTTCAGGAAATAGGTGATACCTTTGACCTCAGTCGTGAACGGGTAAGACAAATACGTGAAAAGGGAATCCGTAGATTGAAACATCAATCCAAGAACAAGATCCTAAAGAAATACCTTGGGTAATTCTAAATTAAGAATTTTGGATCTGAATCAATTTCAGATTATCAAGTTTAATCTTAAATAAAAAAAAGCTCCGCCTATCGCAGAGCTTTTTTTTATTTCTAAGACATCAAATTATTTCCTGGCACTTGGCGGCAGTGACGGTCTGATCTCTATTTTACTTGGTAATGCTCGCTTGTTCATTTTGAACAAATCTACGACCAATTCTCCCAGATCTTCTGGCTGGACCTTCCATGCATCTTGTTCATTAGGCGTGTGATCGTTAAAATGTGACGTCACCGAACCTGGCATAATTGTAGAAACACTTACTTCGTGCGGACGCATATCAAGCATGGCAGCTTGCGTAAAACCGGTCACTCCAAACTTACTGGCGTTATAAGCACTTCCTTTGGCAAAGAAGTTCGCTCCCGCGAGACTGGAGATACTGATGAAGTAACCTTTAGATTTTTTCAAGGCTTCGGCCGTTGATTTTATACTAAAGAAGACACCGTTCAAATTGGTCTCGATCACCTGTTTCCAATCTTGCTCAGATAAGTCCTCAATACTACCGAACTTACCAAGACCGGCATTGGCGATAACGTAATCGATCTGACCGAACCTGTCTATTACATTATTGACCACATCCTGCTGGTCTTGAAGACTCCTTACATCAGCTTCATAACCTACGGCTTGTGCATCTGCATTAACGTCTTGCAATTCCATGACCGCTTCATCTGCTGATGCCTGTTTGCGGCTTGTGAGCGTAACGTGCACACCTTGTTGTAAAAGTGACCTTGCGATTCCGTAACCTATTCCTTTACTTCCTCCTGTTATAAGCGCTACCTTTCCTTTTATTGATCCCATATCTATTTTTTAGTGTAAAATTAAAAGTTTAGTTACAGGTGTCATTGAATTCATAGGAATTAATCCTTTTTTTAACAATATTCAGGTTTATTTTGGATTGTGTGCTTTTCAAGGCAAATTAATGTAATTTTGCTTAAAATATTCTATCTTGGACAGAACGCATTTTTTCTACGACTTGCTAAAAAGCGAGTTTGATCTGGGTGACTCCACGGTATCACTATTAAGTATGTTCATCAAATTGATCATATTGTTGATATTAGCTTTCATTTCCTACAAGTTGTTGACCAATATAGGTGAAAAGTCCGTCGCTAGATTAGCCAAGAGGTCTAAGACACATTTCGATGATTATCTTATATCCAATCGGGCTTTTGTTTATCTCTCCTACATCATCGTATTTCTGGTGATCGAGATTGCTCTTCCTGTTGTTTTTACAGATTATACAAATGTGGAATTCTATGCAGAAAAACTCTTGAAGGTATTATTGGTCGTCAACGTGATAAGACTGGTCAGGACCGTTTTTAAAAGCATCAAGGATTATTTGAAGACCTTACCCCTATTTGCTGATAAACCCGTAGAAAGTTACATCCAGGTGTTTATGATCATCCTTTGGGTTTTCGGGATCATCATTATCTTTTCGGTGATCTCTGGTAAGTCGCTATGGGAATTCTTTACTGCTTTAGGAGCGATATCCGCCGTATTGATCCTTGTATTTAAGGATACTATCCTGGGTTTTGTCGCCAGTATCCAGGTATCGGTTAATGATACCGTGCGCATCGGTGACTGGATAACGATGGAAAAATATGGTGCTGATGGAACGGTCACCGAGATCAATTTGGCATCTGTTAAGATCAGGAACTTTGATAATACGATAAGTACAATTCCTACCTACTACCTGATATCAGATTCGTTCAAGAATTGGCGCGGTATGTCAGAATCAGGCGGTAGACGTATCAAACGCTACTTATTGATCAAATCTGCTTCCATACGCTTCTTAAATGATGATGAAGTAAAGGAGATCCGAAAGATCGAACTCCTGAAGCCTTTCATAGATGTAAGAAAACCAGAGATAGACCAACATAATCAGCAAAAGACCGTAGATAAGTCGTTAGCGATCAATGGGCGCCATTTGACCAATTTTGGATTGTTCAGGATGTACGTGGATGAATATATTGCTAACAATCCGCAAGTGAATCATGAAATGCTGTTCATGAGCCGACAGCTTCAGCAAACACCTCACGGAATTCCGTTAGAGGTCTATGCTTTCTCTAGCGACAAGAGATGGCCTTTTTATGAACGGGTTATGGCTGATATTTTCGATCATTTGATAGCATCGATACCTTATTTCAAGTTAGAACTCTACGAATATCCTGGTGGTACTGACTTGAACTTTGATCAAATAAAAAATGATCATCCGGCGAATAGAAGGTAAGCATATAAACAAGTTCATAGAGGATTAACGCCTATTTAGCGATCTTTAAGCGAAAGAATAGTTCCTTTGCATTTTTTAATGAAAAACGTATATGCGGAACTTTTTCAAATTCATTCATGCTAATTTTTCTCAGCTTCGGTTAGGCCTAATACTTACGTTCTTGTCCAGTTTTGGTCAAACTTATGTTATCTCGCTTTATGTTATCAACATCAGTCAAGCGTTCGGGATCACAGAAGGTGAATTTGGAGCGATATATTCCATTTGTACAGTCATTTCATCGGTGGTGATGTTGAGCATTGGTCATACGGTCGATCATGTCAAGGCTAAGAAAGTGATCAGCATTACTTTGACCAGTTTAATGCTTAGTGCCTTGCTGATGGGTTTCTCTGTTAATTTAGCAATGGTCGTTATCGCTTTAGTGGGTTTGCGTTTGTGTGGTCAGGGAATGATGACGCACATAAGCTTTACTCTACTTTCCAAGATCTATACCTACGATCGCGGGAAAGCGGTGAGCTTTACCACCGTTGGGTTTTCGCTGGGCGAGGCTATTTTCCCTCTGATAATAACTTTTGTCATTGGTTGGTTGGATTGGCGTTGGGGAATGTATGCAGCGGCGATCTTCCTGACGATCTATCTGATACGGATACAATTCCTGGACCTATCTTATTTCGATGAAAAACTAGACAGGTCAAAGCCCAGCGGAACAAGCATTGCAAAGGACTTCCTGTCTATTATTAGTGAAAAGAAGTTTTCCATACTTTTACCCAGCAGTATGATCGTTGCTTTCACAGCTACGGCAGTAGTTTTGTATCAATATGTATTTGTTGAAGATAAAGGATGGTCAACAGAATTATACGCGGCCTTTTTTACTGGTTATGCTATTACTCGTTTATTGTTCTCGCTATTTGGCGGAGTTTGGGTCGACCGATTTACTGCCAAGCGGCTTTTCCGATTTTATCTGATCCCTATGTTGTTCGGTCTATTAGCTTTTGGTTTTATAGACAGTATCATCGGTGGATTACTCTTTCTTATCTCTATGGGCATTACTGTAGGTTCCTCAGGAACTATAAAAACCTCAGTCTTGGCGGAAGTTTACGGCGTTCATAAATTAGGTAGGATAAGGAGTTTATTTACGATGTTCGCCGTTCTAAGCACCGCATTAGGACCGCTTTTGGTCGGCTGGATGATCGATAGAGACTGGTCGATACAAAACATCATGTTGAGCTTATTCGGTATCATGTTCTTATGTTTTCTCAATTCCCAGCGTATAGGTCAGGTACGTTCAGTAAGCGAAGCCCAACTTGAAACAGCGGATTAAACCTGACGATTTTAAAACCTGGTCTATAGGATATTCTATAATATCGATAAATTCTTTCAATAGTATTTCGGTAAAAAAAAGAAAGGCTTCGTGTGTTAGTCGTACAGCAGATTTAACACTTCATAAACCTACATTTATTTCACACAAACTATTGAAAGGTTAACTTTTGGTACCATAAAATTCCCTTTATGTTTGTGCCTGAAAAACATTTACAATATGAAAACAAATAGAAGATTTCTAAGAACAGCCTTTTTATTAAGTGTAATTCTTATGACAGCCTGTACTGATGACGATAACGAAAATGTGAGTAGCGATCAGAATATGGATTTTACAACAACTCCATCTACAGCACTTCAGGGAATAGTATCGAATACACCTGGCGAATTTACCTGGGGTTTTTATGAGGATAATTTGACCATTGGGCTTGAACCATTGCCGGAAACTTTTAATGGAGAGATCGTATTATCAGCTTTTAGAGTAAGTGACGGACAAGTGACCTACAATAGCACCTCAACTCCAGTCGCTAAGAATTTAAGTGAACTTTCCAACGGAATATCCACGGAAGACATGTACCTCGATTCCCAGTGGATAGAGGGTACAAGTTGGCTACCTTCAATGTCAGAATGGGAAGTTTCAGAAGTTTAGTATCCGGGATCTATGTGGGCTCCATCTGAAATTGAAAGTATTGCTATGCAAGAAAATAATTTAGCGGATAGTGAAACCATGGTCGTTGTTTATCTTGAATTAGCTAGGTTCCGATGATAGAGTTCAGGTAAGCCAACCTTATGGAATTATTTTTGTGAATTAGTTCTTTTCTAAAAGATATATTATCATCAGAGATATAAAAAAATCCATAATGTTAGGTTATGGATTTTTTTGATCAATTAAAAACAAACGCTTGAGCTTGTTGTTAATTCTAACTACCAGTTCTAATGGTAAGAGCTGAACTTTTAAGTAAAATTCTGTATGGATCAGATTATTTCTTGCCTCCTTATTTGTAGTATGAAATATTAACAGAGTCGGTCAAACTTTAGCTTTTATTTCTTTTATAATCTTATGGGCTAACTTATCAGCTTCGTTTTGGGAAGTGGCTTCCGTATAAACCCTAATGATCGGTTCTGTGTTGGATTTTCTCAGATGTACCCACGAATCAGCAAAGTCAATTTTTAAACCATCTATGGTTGAGGGTTCTACCTGTTTGTAGTCTTCTTGCATTTGCGCTAAAACATGGTCTACATTGATATCCGGCGTTAATTGTATCTTTTCTTTAGTCATGTAATAATCCGGTAGATCAGCTCTAAGTTGGGAACAAGTTTTCTTTGAATGAACTAAATGTGATAAGAACAAGGCTGTTCCGATTAAACTGTCACGTCCATAATGCAGGTCTGGAACGATGACACCGCCATTACCTTCTCCACCGATAACGGCATCCTGGGATTTCATTTTTTCTACTACATTTACTTCACCTACTGCACTCGCAAAATACTTACAATCATGCTTTTGAGCAATATCATTTAAAGCTCTGGATGAAGAAAGATTGCTGACGCAGCTACCTGGTTTTTGTGCTAATACATAATCCGCTATACTCACTAAAGTATATTCTTCCCCGATCATTTCCCCGTTTTCATCGATGATCGCTAATCTATCTACATCTGGATCGACTACAATTCCCAGATCAGCTTTTTCTTTCTTAACAAGCTCTGAAATATCGGTAAGGTGTTTTTTGAGCGGCTCTGGATTATGAGGAAATTCGCCGTTTGGCTTACAATACAATGGTACAACTTCAACGCCTAATTGTTTTAATAAAGGCGGAATGCTGATTCCACCAGTTGAATTGACCGCATCGACAACTACTTTTAGGTTCGCTGATCTTATAGCATTCTTATCAACTAATTGATGATCGACCACTTGCTCGATATGCCAATCTATATATGCAGAATTATAGCTTACTTTTCCTAAGTGATCTACATTGTTGTAGTTAAAATCGGCTTGATCGGCGGCATCTAAAATGCCTTTTCCTTGTTCAGCTGATAAAAATTCGCCTTTATGGTCGAGCAACTTCAATGCGTTCCATTCTTTTGGATTATGACTTGCGGTTAATATAATTCCGCCATCTGCTTTTTCATAAGGAACCACCATTTCTACCGTTGGTGTTGTTGATAAACCGATATCGACTACATCAACACCATTTGCATTTAATGTACAGGTGACGAGTTGCTGGACCATCTCACCGGATATTCGCGCATCCCTACCGATGATAACTTTAGGGTTGTCACCGCTTTGTTCAATAAGCCAATCTGCATAAGCAGTAGCAAATTTTACGATATCAACAGGTGTAAGATTTTCATTGACCTTTCCGCCAATAGTGCCGCGAATACCAGAAATAGATTTGATAAGTGGCATAATAATTACAATTGGTTAGTAAGCAAAAATAATTATAAAATCGATATGGCTCTAATTATGGTGCGTAAATTTAAAAGTTTAAAGTTTACATTTAGATTTTTCGCCTTCGAATAAAGCTAATAGCTTAAACTATTCTGCAGTAGGAACCTGAAATACATCGAATTTAGCAATAGAGAGCATAGGTTTTGTGGAATTCAAAGAACTGATCTAACATATAGATCTAGACATAAAAAGCTAGCGACCTTCTATATTCAACCTAAACAGATTTGATCTGGAACTGAACTATTCACAAAATGTCATATAAATGATCCGATATTTTTAATCATTCGCTTCTTCTAATTTTGATAAAGCATCAAAATATTTATCATAATTGACAAAAGTATCTGCTTTTGGAAAATAGAAAATGTAAGCATTATAGCCATCATGGTCAATATTTATCGCTTTTCCATCGAGCGTTTCCCTAAAAAATACTTCGTAAAATGGATTTTTTACACCATTTTCTTCCAGTTTCTTTAAGATCTTTTTCCGTTTAAAATGCTCAATATCACATTGAAAACCGCTTTGTTCAGTATCAGATAAATCCTTGCAAGGAATGATCTTATTTTTTTTGTAAAATATGCAATAGAAGACAGATCTACTCCGGTTTTTCTTCACTAATAGCACCTTCATCGGTATAATAGACCAATTTTTCTTCGTTTACATCATATTTTTAAAAATTTTTTTGTCGCTTTTGACCAGTCTTCTTCTTACGCAAGACTTAATAACGGGATTATCAGGAATAGCAAATTTTTAATTCTAAGCATAAAACTTATTTTTGACTAAAGTAAAAAAATGTATCAAATTGAGCGATTGATTATTGGGTTAATGCTTTTCATAAGCATTTCGGGTTTTAGCCAAAAGAATATCTGGATCGAACCTGAAGCAGCGGCGGCCGGTGGTAAAGTTTCCCAGGTATAAGCAACTAGTTCAGTCGTAGTGGCTTCAAATTCTATTTCTGTGGTTGAACTTGATTTACTCCAGTTGGTAATAAATTCTTGCGCATTTGCGAAATAAGTGAAAAATAAAAGTAGAAGAACAATCCTTTTTGGTAACATGAACATGAATTGTATTTTAAAAACGGAGAAAGAATTTAGTTTACAATTTTTTATAATAATTTTAATAAAAAATACAACAATATGCAAGATAGATGCGACTGGGCAAAACATCATCCTTTGCTCATTGGTTATCATGATCATGAATGGGGGATTCCAACTTATGATGATCAGAAAATATTTGAAATGCTTAGCTTAGAAGGCATGCAAGCCGGATTGAGTTGGTTGACTATTTTGAAGAAAAGACAGAACTATCGAGAAGCCTTTGATGACTTTTATATTCAAAAAGTAGCGCATTATGATACCAATGATATTCAACGTCTTTTATCAAATTCCGGTATTATCAGAAATAAACTCAAGGTCAATTCTATAATCAATAACGCCAACTGCATTCTAAAGATAAAACAGGATGATAGTAGTTTTAAAGATTATATTTGGTCATTCGCCGATCACCAACCTATCAAAAATCACTTTGAAAAAATAGATGATGTTCCCGCTAAAACTGTTTTATCAGAAAAAATGAGCAAAGATCTAAAAAAAAGAGGATTCAAGTTTGTAGGTCCGGTGACCTGCTACTCTTTTATGCAATCTATAGGTATGATAGATGATCATTTGACAAGTTGTTTTAGATATTAGTCTCAGAATGCTCGCATACCGTTTTCCTGAAAATATAACAACCAAAAATTGAGTGTTTTAACACAAATCTTAAAAGAAAGAAATGAAAACAGTCCGTAACTATTAAAATAAATATTTTGAAGCCATAAAAAAAGATTTGATCTATGTTTAGTAGGCCAATTGATTTGCTTTTTGATGATATGAAAATCGTAGCAACTAAGATTAAAATGTATACAGCTGAATTGAGGTTTGAAGTTTTTTCTAAAGATGAAAAACTACAGTCCATTTAATAGAACAAATCAATTCAAAATTTCTTAAATTTGAATCATGGATAACAAACTCATAAATAGAATTACCGTTAATCCCACTATATGTCACGGGAAGCCCACCATTAGAAATAAGAGATATACTGTAGATTTGATTCTTGACCTTTTGTCAGCAGGATCAACTCATAGAGAAATATTAGATGATTACCCAAAACTGGAAGAAGAAGACATTTTAGCATGTTTAGCTTACGCAAGTAAAGTAACAAAGTATTCCAGCTATACTAAAATTTCAGTATGAAGCTGATCGTGGATGCTCAACTCCCGGAAAAACTGTGTGAAATACTCACTCAGATTGGGTTAGAGTCTATGCATGTCGATGAACTACCTAATGGAGATGAAACAGCCGATAAGGAAATTTCTAATTTTGCTGATCGTCAAAGCCTTATTGTTGTGACCAAAGATTTTGACTTTTACCACTCACATATGACTGTGAAAAAGCCAAAAAAGTTATTTCTTATCACAACGGGGAACTTGAAAAATAAACAGTTATTTAACCTTTTTAGAAACAATGCGCTAACCATTAAAAAAGCATTGGACAGAAGTAGTTTTATAGAACTAAGTAACGAAGGCATAACCGAACATAAATAGAAAAAAAAAGTAATAACTCAAAAGAAGTTAATTCTAATGACCTAACTTCAATTCAAAGTAAGATAAGGTAGTTTAAACTTTAGTCCACCATATCTCATATTCTTAATATTAAAACTGTTCTAAGGTGAAAATACTTAAATTTTTCTGAATTGTTTATAAAAACAATTGATAAGTTTAAATGTCCAAGGAAACTATTTGATTAGATTGCGCATTTTCTGATAAATTTATGTTTAAACCAATGAAAAATATTTTATTAGCAACGTTAATACTACTTGAGTTTACTTTATACTCCCAAAATAAGATCACCATTACTTTTGCTGATGGAAGTAAAATAAAAGGTTACGGTCGCTTTAAAATGGGTGATAAAATACGATATAAAAAAAATAAAAATTCTAAGAAAAAAATATTTAGTTATGATACTAAAAGAAAGGTTAGAAAATTTACAGTTCATACTAAAGAGACTGACAGATATTTTGAATACAAAATAGTTCAAAGATTTAAAAGATTGAGTTATATAAAACTTTTAGAAGTTGAAAAATTTGGTAAAGTAAAGTTATATAAATATACAGGAACTTACAGGGTTAATTCATTTGCAACAGATGGTATTGGTGGTTTTGGTGGTATGCGATACTCAAAAACAAAATATTATATTTCGAAAAATAATAGCATAAGAGTAAGAGATTTAAGAATTGGAAATACTTATTCAAGACGTTTTAGAAGAATTGCAAAAAGATATTTTTCAGATTGTACTGATTTGATGAAAAAAATTAAATCCCGAGAATATTTTGATAGGTATGATATTTTTTCGGTAGTAGATTATTACAATGATAATTGTAATTAGAACTGATTTTTGTTCTAGCTTATACTTAAATAACGAGTTAGAATCCCTGTATTTCATAAAAATAAATCAAAAAACTGACACTAAGGTATTTGTCTCGCTCCAAAAATATATACGAAGCGTTCACCGCTTAGAGAAACAAATGTTACCAAAAAATTCCATTTTTAAATATCTCCAATATTTTCTTAATTATCAACCTAAAATAAGCAAAGCCCTATATTTGCAACTTTTTTAAACGAAAAATACAGATGATTTGCAACCACCTATAGCTAAAAAAGAAAGAAAGGAATTAGAGATTCATAAAGACATTAGAGTTGATGAGTATTATTGGATGAATCAGCGTGATGATGCTGAAGTGTTGGATCATCTTCAACAAGAAAATGCTTATTTTGAAGAAAAAACTAAACATCTTAAACAACTTCAAAACGATATATTTCAGGAAATAAAATCCCGCATTAAGGAAGACGATTCCTCTGTTCCTTATCTATTCAATGATTACTGGTATTGGATAGAATATGAAACCGGTAATGAATACCCGTTATATTATAGACAAAAGGATGAAGAAAATGCTAAAAAAGAACTGCTTTTTGATGGCAATAAAATGGCGGAAGGTCAGGATTATTTTAATATTACTGGTATTAGTGTTAGCCCGAACAACCAATTTGTAGCATACGGTATCGATACGATCGGGCGAAGGAATTATACTTTGTATGTAAAAAATTTGTTCTCAGGAGAAAAATTATCGGCTGAAATAGAAAATACGGTCGGTTGCTATGCCTGGGCCAATGACAATTCTACCTTGTTCTATGCAAAACGGGATACAGAAACTTTACGATCGGATAAAATATTTCGCACGGATATCCATGCAGTGGATTACGGCGAAAAAATGGTCTATCGCGAAAAAGATGCTAAATTTGACACCTTCGTTTACCGGTCAAAGTCCCAGTCTTATATCATCATCGTTTCATCGAGTTCTATATCTGATGAATACCGATTGATCTCTACCAATAGACCTAAAGATGATTTTCAGATATTTCAACCACGAGAAGATCATTTGGAGTACAGCATTGAACATGTAAATGATAAATTTTATATTTTAACTAATGCTGATCAGGCGGATAATTTTAAGCTGATGACCACTACAACCGACCAAACATCAAAAGAGAACTGGCAGGTTTTTCAGGATCATGATGAATCGGTTTTACTAGAAGATGTAGATGTCTTTACAGATTTCATCGTATTATCAGAAAGGTCAAAAGGTTTAAATCATCTTAAAGTAATCCCGGAACATCAACCACAACAAGCTTACTACATTCCTGTTCAAAGTGAGACTTATACCTTAGGTACATCGGCCAATCCACAGATGAATTCTTATCTATTGCGCTTTGTGTTCAATTCGATGACCACGCCAACGCAGGTCATTGAATATAATATGCAAAACAAGACGGAAAAGGTCTTAAAACAGCAAGAAGTACCTGATCAGGATTTTGATCCACAAAATTATCGATCACGAAGAATTTGGGTAAAATCTCGCGATGGTGAGTTGATACCTGTTTCTATGGTATTTCATAAAAACACGGATCTGAGTCAGCCTCAAAAATTACTATTGATGGGTTACGGAAGTTATGGTATTACCGTTGACCCTTACTTTTCTGTTTCCCGATTAAGTTTATTAGACCGAGGATTTATCTACACAATTGCGCACGTTCGCGGTGGCGAATATTTAGGTAGACAATGGTACGAAAATGGGAAGTTTCTGAAGAAGAAAAATACGTTTAATGATTTTATAGATGTAAGCCAATTCTTAATAGATAGAAAATATACAACTTCTCGCCTGCTTTGTGCCTTAGGCGGATCAGCCGGTGGAATGTTGATGGGCGTTATTTTGAACGAAGCACCACATTTATATAAATCAGTAGTAGCAGCCGTTCCTTTTGTTGATGTGTTAACGACAATGCTGGATGATTCTATTCCTTTGACGACCGGTGAATATGATGAATGGGGAAACCCTAAGGATCATAAATTTTATCATTATATGAAGTCTTATTCGCCTTATGATAATGTCAAAAAACAAGATTATCCTAACATTTTAATAACGACTGGTTATCACGATTCGCAAGTGCAATATTGGGAACCGGCCAAATGGGTCGCTAAATTGCGCGAGCATAAAACAGATGATAATCTACTTTTGTTTTACACTGAAATGGATGCGGGACATAGCGGGTCTTCCGGCAGGTTTAACTCGATCAAAGAAACCGCACGGGACTTTGCTTTTATTATAGATAGTGTAGATAAGAATGAAAAATAAAATTTATTGTAGATTTGTTTTTTAATTAGATTTTGATGAGTGAATATGAACCTTTTACAACAGAAGGAATAACCGAAAATCTAACGGATCTTGTCGGTAATACACCTATGATCCGTTTAAAGAAAATTACGGCGCATTTGCCAGGCGATTATTTTACCAAATATGAAGCCGGAAATCCTGGATTAGCAGCAAAAGACCGTATTGCTAAATATATTTTAAAAGATGCAGAACAATCTGGTAAGTTGAAACCCGGCTCAACGGTAGTTGAGACCACATCTGGCAATACCGGATTTAGTTTGGCCATGACCTGCGCAGTTAAAGGTTACCGATGCATTTTAGCGGTTAGCGACAAGTCATCTAAAGATAAAATCAACTTACTCAAAACCATGGGCGCGGAAGTTCACGTTTGCCCGGCTAAGGTCAAACCCGATGATCCTCGCTCCTATTATGAAGTGGCTAAGCGTATCCATAAGGAAACGCCTAATTCCATTTATATCAATCAATATTTCAATGAAATGAATATTGACGCGCATTATCACTCTACCGGAAAAGAAATTTGGGAACAAACCGATGGGCAAATCACACATCTGGTCAGTCCAAGTGGAACAGGTGGAACAATCTCCGGTGCGGCGAGATATTTGAAAGAAAAAAATCCTCACATCAGGATATTGGGTGTTGATGCATACGGTTCAGCGATCAAAAGTTATCATGAAACAAGAGAATTTGATGAAAACGAAGTCTATTCTTATAAAATTGAAGGATTAGGAAAAAATTTGATTCCGACTGCAACTGATTTCGACAGCATTGATCATTTTGAAAAGGTAACTGATGAAGAAAGTGCCTATATGGCCAGATATATCGCTAAAAATGAAGGAATGTTCGTAGGGTATACCAGCGGTGCTGCCATGATGGGATTGTATCAATATGCACAAAAGGGTTTTTTTGATGAAAACGCTAAAGTAGTTGTGGTTTTCTCTGATCACGGATCGCGTTATATGAGTAAGATATACAGCGAAGAATGGATGCAAGAACAAGGATTTACTAACGAAGATGAATTCAAAATCCAGCCACTATTACAAAGTGTTGATAATTAGAATATAAACAATGAAAATTGATGTAGTATGAAAGATCTATTTAACAAAATCTACCGCGATAAAGGTCCACTGGGAAAATGGGCCGATCAGGCAGAAGGCTACTTTGTCTTTCCAAAATTAGAAGGACAGATCAGTAATCGGATGAAATTTCAGGGGCAACAAGTGATCACCTGGAGTGTTAATGATTACTTAGGTCTAGCCAATCATCCGGAAGTGAGAAAAGCCGATGAAGAAGCGGTAAAAAAATACGGAAATGCCTATCCGATGGGTGCTCGCATGATGAGTGGTCATACCGATCTACATGAGAAGTTACAAGATGAATTAGCTAAGTTCGTCAATAAGGAAGCGGCCTATGTGCTGAACTTTGGCTATCAGGGCATTTTAAGTACGATAGATGCTTTAGTAGGAAAGAACGATGTTATCGTCTATGACGCAGATGCGCACGCTTGTATTATTGATGGTGTTCGTTTACACTTAGGTAAGCGTTTTACCTATAAACATAACGATCTTGATAGCATCGAGCTCAATTTAGCTCGTGCTGAAAAGATCGCCGAACAAACCGGTGGCGGAATTCTATTCATTTCTGAAGGCGTTTTTGGTATGCGTGGCGAGCAAGGTAAGCTCAAAGAAATAGTTGAATTAAAGAAAAAATACAACTTTAGATTGCTGGTTGATGATGCGCATGGATTTGGTACGTTAGGAAAGACCGGTGCCGGAGCCGGTGAAGAACAAGGCGTTCAGGATGACATTGATGTATATTTTGCAACATTTGCCAAATCAATGGCATCAACTGGGGCATTCATTGCCGGTGATCAGGGGATCATAGATTATCTAAAATATAATCTGCGCTCTCAGATGTTCGCGAAATCTCTTCAAATGGCGCTGGTAGAAGGCGCTTTAAAGCGGTTAGAGATGATCAAGACCATGCCAGAACTTAAAAATAAGCTTTGGGAAAATGTAAACGCTTTACAAAAAGGATTAACCGATAATGGATTTGATATCGGCACCACGCAAAGTTGTGTGACGCCGGTCTATCTTAAGGGAAGCATTCCGGAAGCCATGGCATTGGTCAAAGATCTACGAGAAAATTACGGGGTCTTCTGCTCTATAGTAGTTTACCCGGTCATACCTAAAGGTTTGATACTGCTTAGAATGATCCCAACGGCCACGCATACGATGGAAGACATTAATGAAACGGTAAAAGCTTTCTCAGCCATACGTGAAAAGCTACATAATGGAACTTACAAGAAGATCGCCAAAGCGGTGATGGAAGAGACCGAATAAATATCGCTTTCAACAACATGAAAAAGCGCGTTAGTGGGAAACGAAGTTTTTTACTTATTGACTTGTGCTATTAATTAATATTGAAGTTAATATGTTTCATAAGTATAAGTTTTAGATGATTAAGGTTATACGTCATATCAAATAATCTTTTGTTGGCAAGGAAACAAAAATGCATTACATTAAATCTGTCGAAATGTACTCAGGTCATCTTTCATGATACAATACTTCTTGATAGGTAAACTGCGTACAGTAAAAATATATCAAGACATTTCCATTGAGCACTTACAAAGTGGTGAATAGTGATAATGTTATAATTTTTTAAAGAAATTCCCTAATACTGTTGAAGTTACCTAAGTCAATTATTTTTTATCCATGAAACTTATGATTTGGAAGGTTCGTCCTGTAAATATCGACCCAGTTGTAAATTTCCATACTTTCTATTACTTTAAATGTTAAATGGAATTCAAAATGATCCTTACCCATATATTAAGAATATTCAATACATTACTTTTACTATTGATAAGTTTCTCTTGCCAGGACGATAGGTTATCCCAGGAACAGGAAGAACAGCAACTCGAATCTTTATTTGATGAAATTCAGGAAATGGCTAACAGCAAGGATTGTGAAAATGCTTCGAATTGGACATATACCGCCTACGGGGAGAAGGCTTGTGGTGGACCTGTTGGCTACCTAGCTTATTCTACTCTTATTGATACAGCTTGCTTTCTGGATAAAGTAGATGAACATAGAACAGCACAACAGGAATTCAATGAAAAATGGGGTATTGGAAGTGATTGCTCTGTTCCAATGGAACCTAATGATGTCATCTGCGACGAGGGTGACCCTGCTTTTGTCTACTAAAAGAATTATTACTATCCTACCTACCAGAATATCGACCGGATAAGAATGTATGGATAAGCCGTCAAGATCTCATAATAGCGGTTCCTATTTTGAATTCCAGTGATCCTAATGTAAGGTCGGAACCTAAGCTATTATTAACCTCATTCTATGAGTTCCATATCAATATAATGTTGACCATTCTTATTCTGTCTCAATTTTATCAATTGATAAGGTCTGGGAAATAGGAATTCTACTATTTCAGGCCATTCTATAAAACACCAGCTATCCTCATCGGCCAAATAATCCTCAAGACCTATGTCCAATGCTTCTTCATAACTTTCCAATCTGTAAAGATCACAGTGATATACGCGAACTTGTTCATTTTCATAGAGATTGACCAATGAGAACGAAGGGCTACTTCCCTGTGATACAATGCCTAATGATCTTATCAAGGCTTTTATAAGGGTGGTCTTTCCAGCGCCCAGATCGCCTTGAAAAGCGATGAGTCTCTCCTGTGAAAGGCTAATTATATCATCCGCTACACTATTTAACTGTTCCAGATCAAATGCTTTTTCTTTCATTTATTTTGGATTATATACACAAAAAGGAATGATCATTTCTTCCATGGAAATACCGCCATGTTGATAAGTGTCCTTATAATAGTTCGCATAATAGTTATAGTTATTAGGATAGGCCAGAAATTGGTCATTTCTGGCAAATATATAAGAACTGCTCATATTGATGGAAGGAAGATGGGCTTCTGATGGGTTTTTAATGGCCATCACCTCTTTTTTGTTGTAGCTAAGGCTTTTACCGGTCTTGTAACGCAGGTTCAAGCTGGTTTCGCGATCTCCTTTTACTTGTGTAGGTTGTTTAACATTTATTGTTCCGTGGTCCGTGGTGATCATTAACTTGCAGTTCATGTTCTGAGCTTCTCTGATAAGGTTGAGCAATGGTGAATTATTGAACCAACTGGCCGTAAGTGAACGGTAGGACCTATCGTCTGCGGCCAGTTCCTTGATCACCTTCATATCCGTCTTCGCGTGGGAAAGCATGTCTACAAAATTATAAACGACCACGATCAAGTCCCGTTGCTTTTCCTGATGAACGGTTTCCACTAATTTTCTTCCATGGTCCTGATCGGTGATCTTATAATAACTAAAATCAATGGGTTTCCCCAGGCGTTTAAGTTGTTGGGCCAGGAACTTGGCTTCATATTGGTTCTTTCCGCCTTCATCTGTATCGTTCAACCAGAGATCGGGAAACAGTTTTTGCATATCCAGAGGCATTAGACCGGAGAACATAGCATTCCTGGCATATTGTGTTGCGGTAGGTAGTATGCTGTAATATGCAGTTTCTTGCTCTTTCTGATAGAATTCCTTGATCTTAGGTTCTATCATACGAAGCTGGTCAAACCTAAGGTTGTCTACCACGACCAGTAAAGTAGGCCCATCTTCATTAAGATCATTAAAGACCTTATTGTTCAGCAAAGTATGGGAAAGAACAGGTTTGTTCTGACCTTGTTCAAACCAGTTGATATAGTTATTGCTGATGAACTTGAAGAAGGAATTGTTAGCTTCCTCCTTTTGATTGTCCAATATTTGGCTCATGCCTTCATCATCGGCCTGGTCCAGTTCCAGTTCCCAGTGAATGATCTTCTTGTAGATGTTCACCCAATCTTCATAAGTGGTAGCTTGTGAGATATCATCGCCTATTTGCATGAATGCTTGCCTGTACTGACTTGAAGTCTTTTCGCTGACCAGTTTATCGTGATCTAGGTTCTTTTTTAAGCTCAACAACAACTGATTGGGATTGACGGGTTTTATGAGATAATCAGCGATCTTATTGCCTATGGCTTCTTCCATGATATATTCTTCTTCGCTTTTAGTGACCATCACCACTTTTATGTCCGGTTTCAGGTTCTTTATCTGCGAAAGAGTTTCAAGTCCACTAATGCCAGGCATGTTCTCATCCAGGAACATAAGGTCAAAATCTTTCTCTTTAATGGTTTCAATAGCTTCTGCCCCACTTTGACAGGTTTCTATTTCGTAATGCTTCTTTTGTAAGAATAGAATATGTGGTTTAAGAAGGTCGATTTCATCATCTACCCACAATAGTTTAAAATTATTCATCTTATATTTGTTTAAAAAGTAATTGCAATATCAAAAAGGTTTAAAAATAATTAACGATCCAATTTACGGTTTTATTACAGTTCCAGACCAACTTATAGCACGGATCATTGACCATCCTTACTTTCAACGGCTTAGAAGGATCACTCAAATGGGTTGCGCGCACGTGGTCTTTCCCGGTGCCAGACATTCTCGTTTTGAGCATGCCTTAGGTTGCCTTCATCTCATGCAAAAAGCAATTCGAGTGCTCAGGCTCAAAGGCATTACAATAAGCGATCACGAGAAACAAGCCTTACAAATAGGAATTCTTTTACATGATATCGGCCATGGGCCTTATTCCCACACCCTAGAAAGTGCGCTAATAAAAAGTGCCAGCCATGAAGAATTGGGCCTAAAGTTCCTGGAATCGCTCAATAAAGAGTTCGATGGAGAATTAGACCTGGCCATACGATTATTCAGCGGCAACTATCACAGAAAATTCCTCAATCAACTGATCGCGAGTCAACTGGACATAGATAGATTGGACTATTTAAAGCGAGATAGTTTCTACGCCGGTGTAGCTGAAGGCAATATCAACAGCGAACGGATCATTAGCATGTTCAATGTGCATGATGATGAGCTCGTTGTAGATGCTAAAGGCATCTACTCAGTAGAGAACTTCCTTATCGCCCGTAGATTGATGTATTGGCAAGCTTATATGCACAAAACCTGTGTAAGTGCTGAGATCATGTTAAGGCATGTCCTAGATCGCGCTTCTGAGCTAGTAAATGAAACACCGTCAATAGCATCAGGGAACTTGAAAAAATTCTTACGGTCTGAAAGTGACCAGCAGACCGATGACGAACTACTGAAGAACTTTGCAGAATTAGATGATGTTGATATCATCTATCACATCAAGAAATGGAGTGAAAATGATGATCCTGTCCTAAGCCAGCTAAGCCAAGGATTCATGAAGCGTAACTTACTTAAAATCGTCATATCCAATGAAAAAGCGGCTCGATCAAAGATTAGTGAGCTTGAGGATAGACTTGTGAACAAATTAGGAATCGCGAAACATGATGTGGGATATTTTATCTCTCAGGGAAAATTGACAAACATTGCCTACAAGTCGGATGTTCAACCTATAAAGATCCGTTTCAAGGATGGAAATTTAAAAGAAGTTGCCGAAGCCTCGGACCAGCTCAATTTGAAAGCCTTGACGCATCCGGTTGATAAATATTATTATTGTTACCCAAAAGTTATTAATTAAGGAATTTTTCTATTTTTGCCTTTATGAAATTCAAAGCAAGTCATATAGCTTCTCTTATAGATGGTACTGTAGATGGAGATCCTGATACTGAAGTGGAAAAACTATCCAAAATAGAAGAAGGAGAGAAAGGAGCGTTGACCTTTTTGGCCAATCAGAAATACAAACCCTACATATATTCAACCAAAGCGAGCATATGTATAGTCAGTAAGGATTTTGAACCTGAAGAGCACATAGAAACTACCCTGATCAAAGTAAATGATCCCTATGATGCATTTTCTAAGTTATTAGAACACTACAATCAAATAAAATTAGATAAAACAGGCATAGAGCATCCTTCCCATATAGCTGATTCTGCAAGATTAGGAAAGGGTATTTACGTAGGTGCTTATGTCTATATAGGCGATAACGTGGTCGTAGGCGATAATACGAAGATATATCCGCATACCTTCATAGGAGATAATGTCAAGGTAGGCAATGATGTCCAGATCTTCCCTGGAAGCAAAATATACTCTGAGACTGAAATAGGGAATGATTGCACCATCCATGCCCAAAGTGTTCTGGGTGCTGATGGATTCGGGTTTTCGCCGAATCAGGATGGATATTATAATAAAGTGCCGCAAATAGGCAATGTCATCGTAGAAGATTACGTGGACATAGGAGCGGCAACGACCATCGATCGAGCGACATTAGGTTCAACGATAGTCAGACGAGGTGCTAAATTAGATAACCAGATACAAGTAGCCCATAATGTGGAAATTGGTGAGAATACGGCTATCGCAGCACAAACTGGTATCGCTGGTTCCTCTAAGATCGGTAAGAATTGTCTGATCGGTGGACAAGTTGGTATCGCAGGCCACATAAAAATAGGCGACCGAGTTAAGGTGCAGGCACAAACCGGAATAGGGAGAAACGTAAAAGACGATGAGGTCATTCAAGGCTCACCTGCCATAGACTACAATGATTATAACAAAGCTTATGTAATATTTAGGAACTTACCTAAGCTTGCCCGAACCGTTAATAATCTAGAGAAAAAATAATCAGCTCATGACGAAAAGCCTCAAAAATCAAAAAACGATCAACCAGGAGGTTTGCCTTGAAGGTGTAGGACTTCATACGGGCAAGAACGTAAAGATGTGTTTTAAACCAGCTGAACCTAATCATGGCTTTGCTTTTAAAAGAGTAGATCTGGAAGGTAATCCTATCATTCCCGCTCAGGCTCATTTAGTTACCAGTACGGCCAGAGGTACTACAATAGAAAAGAATGGTGTATCCATCCATACGACGGAACACGTCCTGGCAGCTTGCGTAGGTCTTGATCTGGACAATATTATCATAGAGCTCGATGAAGCTGAACCACCTATACTTGATGGTTCTGCTAAATTCTTTTATGAAGCACTGGAAAGAGCTGGTGTTGAAGAACAAGATGCTATTCGAGAAGAGTTTGTTGTCGAGGATGTCATTTCGTTCTCCGATGAAGAATCCGGATCCGAAGTTTTGGTAATGCCCGCCAATGAATACAAAGTGACCACGATGGTGGATTTTGGAACAAAGGTCCTGGGCACGCAAAATGCATCTATCGTTTCCATCGATCAATTCAAGGATGAGATTTCTAGTGCAAGAACCTTTAGCTTCCTCCATGAAATAGAAGAACTCCTGGAAAAAGGCTTGATACGCGGTGGTGACCTGAATAATGCCATAGTCTATGTGGATAAAGAACTATCAACTGATACCACTGAACGGCTGAAAAAAGCCTTCAATAAAGATGACATCTCCATCAAGTCGAACGGTATCCTGGACAATCTCACCTTACACTTCCCGAATGAAGCGGCAAGACACAAATTGCTGGACGTTATCGGCGACCTGGCATTAGTTGGCACAAAAGTCCGTGGAAAAGTGATCGCCAACAAACCAGGACATACGGTAAACACGAAATTTGCTAAAAAACTGGCCAAGGTGATAAAATCAGAGAAAAGGAATAAAGTACCTAAAGTAGACCTTAGCCAACCGCCACTCTATGATGTGAACAAGATCATGGAAATCCTTCCTCATCGAGCACCATTCCTGTTAGTAGATAAGATATACAGCCTGAGCGACCACGATGTGGTGGGTATCAAGAACGTTACAATGAACGAAACCTTTTTTCAGGGTCATTTCCCATCTAAACCCGTAATGCCAGGCGTTCTTCAAGTAGAAGCAATGGCTCAGACCGGCGGAATACTCGCTTTGAGCTCTGTGGATGATCCCGAGAACTATTTGACCTACTTCATGAAAATGAACAATGTAAAGTTCAAACGTCAGGTTGTTCCAGGCGATACCCTAATATTCAAATTAGAACTATTATCTCCCATTAGAAGAGGAATCTGTCACATGCAAGCTTATGCTTATGCTAATGAACAACTGACCTGTGAAGCAGAACTAATGGCACAGTTATCTAAAATAAAGAATTAATATGAATCAACCTTTAGCCTATGTCCATCCCGGAGCTAAGATCGCAAAGAACGTGGTCATAGAACCATTTACTACCGTTCACAATAACGTACAAATAGGTCAGGGATCATGGATAGGATCGAACGTAACCATCATGGAAGGTGCCAGAATAGGAAAGAACGTAAGTATTTTCCCCGGAGCTGTGATATCAGCCATCCCTCAGGACAAGAAGTTCGATGATGAAGACACGATCACTGAAATAGGCGATAATACCACCATAAGAGAATGTGTGACCATAAATCGTGGAACGAAAGACCGCGATAAGACGGTTATAGGTGACGATTGCTGGATCATGGCCTACAGTCATATAGCACACGATTGTATCGTAGGGAGCAAATGTATCTTTTCTAATAATAGTACTCTGGCTGGACATATAACCGTGGGAGACCATGTTGTCCTCGCGGGTATGACCGCTGTACAGCAGTTCTGCAGCATTGGTAAACACGCTTTTATCACCGGCGGCTCTCTGGTAAGAAAGGATGTTCCTCCTTATGTTAAAGCAGCCAGAGAACCGTTATCTTATGTTGGTATCAATTCTATTGGACTAAGAAGAAGAGGCTTTAGCACGGAAAAGATACGTGAAGTTCAAAACATATACAGGATCCTATATCAAAGGAACTATAATAATTCTCAGGCGGTAGCGATCATTGAAGCTGAAATGGAGGCTACGCCAGAACGAGATGAGATCCTGGAGTTCATTAAAGGTTCTCAAAGAGGAATCATGAAAGGATATTTTACAACGTAATATTATGGCAACAACAAGTGATATTAGAAAAGGACTATGCATCCGTTATAATAACGACATCTATAAGATCATAGAGTTCTTACATGTTAAACCCGGTAAAGGACCTGCTTTCGTAAGGACGAAATTGAAAAGTGTAACCACCGGTAAGGTCGTGGAAAATACTTTTCCCGCAGGACATAAGATCGATGAGGTACGTGTTGAATCCCACAAATACCAGTTCTTATATGAAGATGGAGAATTCTTCCATTTTATGCACACGGATGATTATACGCAGATCCAGTTGACAGAGGCTTCTTTAGACCAACCTAAGCTACTGAAAGAAGGCGAAGTGGTTACAGTTTTGGTCAACACAGAGAACGATGAACCGGTCTCTGTTGAAATGCCAGCCAATGTAATACTTGAAGTAATACAAACAGAGCCAGGCGTTAAAGGAAATACAGCAACGAATGCGACCAAACCTGCTACTTTACAAACCGGTGCTCAGGTCAATGTACCTTTGTTCATCAATGAAGGTGATAAGGTGAAGGTGGATGCTGAAGATGGTAGTTATAAAGAACGCGTCAAAGATGGATCATGAAATTTGACAGAACACAAGAATTAGCTGATATAGCGGCTATTATAGGATGTGATTATGTGGGCGAGCCTGATTATCCCGTTAAAGGGATGAACGAGATACACGTTGTCGATCCAGGAGATATCGTGTTCGTTGACCATCCTAAATACTATGAGAAAGCATTAGCTTCAAGAGCTAGTGTAATCCTGATCAACAAAGAAGTAGAGTGCCCCAGAGGCAAGGCGCTATTGATATCAGAAAGACCATTCGATGATTTTAATCGATTAGCCAATCATTTTTATAATTTAACTCCAGTCCATCAATTGAAAAGTGAGAAGGCTAATATCCATCCATCCGCTCATATAGAACCGAACGTGTTGATCGATAATGAAGTTGAGATCGGTAAGAATTGCTTAATCCAATCCAATGTGGTCATCCGTGGTAAAGTAAGTATCGGTGACAATGTAATTCTTCAATCGGGCGTTGTTTTAGGAGGTAGCGCATTCTATTACAAGAAAAAGTCAACTGGATATGATGCTTTAAGGTCGACCGGTTCTATAATAATAGAAGATAATGTTGAGATCGGACCCAATACCACCATCGATCGTGGCGTAAGCGGTCAAACGTTTATCGGTAAAGGGACGAAGATCGACAATCAAGTACAGATCGGTCACGATACCAAAATAGGTAAGTATTGTCTTATCGCCGCACAAGCCGGAATTGCCGGATGTGTCAACGTTGAGGACGAAGTGACCATATGGGGTCAGGTAGGAATAGCCAGCGGATTGACCATTGGAGAAAAGGCCACGCTACTCGCCTGCTCCGGCATTAGTAAATCAGTGGAAAGTAATGCAACCTATTTTGGTACACCAGCCGGAAACATCAGAACAAAATACAGGGAATTAGCCTCTCTGGCAAAATTACCTGATATCATGAAAAATATTAAAAAAATATCCCATGGAAAATAAAGAAATAGTCAGGTCCTTTTTTCATTCTGACTATTACAAGAACAAATCAACCTTTGAAAAGTATGTTCATCCGGAAGTAGAGATCAACTGGAACAGCAGCAACGGTTTTATCAGCTTTGATTATCGCTCTTTTCAAAACATGGTCCAGGAAATGGGAAAGTCGTTCGTGCATATGACGCCCGAGATCTCTCATTGTTTTCAGGAAGATGAAAAGGTATGTATCAGGTTTTCTTATCTGGTAGACAGTGTAGAACGGGAAGACACCTTTGCCTTAGCTGATTTCGTGTGTATCTGGGAACTAAAAGACGGACTATTGCACAAAGGTTTCTTCATGAGCCAGGCCGCAGATGAAGAATCAGATAATTTCTCTTCTTTTATCAATCTGTGAGGACAACTCTGCTTTCTTAGTTCAACTTAAAAACTTACTTTTGCGTAAATTAAAATAAGATTCATGAGCGTTTTAGTCAATAAAGATTCGAAAATAATCGTACAAGGTTTTACCGGTAGTGAAGGTTCATTTCACGCTGAACAAATGATCAAATATGGAACACCTGTTGTTGGTGGTGTAACTCCTGGAAAAGGCGGTACTACCCATCTGGACAAACCGGTCTTTAATACCGTGGAAGATGCGGTAAGGAAAGCTAAGGCTGATACCAGTATTATTTTTGTTCCACCGGCCTTTGCCGCTGATGCGATCATGGAAGCCGCTGAAGCTGGAATAAAGGTGATCATTACTATTACGGAAGGGATTCCGATAAAGGATATGATCAAAGCTCTCAATTTTATCAAGAACAAGGATTGTCGTTTAATAGGACCGAATTGTCCAGGTGTGATCACTCCAGAAGAAGCGAAAGTAGGAATCATGCCAGGATTTGTCTTTAAGAAAGGAAAAGTTGGTTTAGTATCCAAGTCTGGAACATTAACCTATGAAGCCGCTGATCAGGTAGTAAAACAAGGTTTAGGAATTTCAACGGCCATCGGCATAGGTGGAGACCCATTAATAGGTACAAGTACGAAGGAAGCTATTCAACTTTTAGTAGAAGATAAAGATACCGACTGTGTAGTGATGATCGGAGAAATAGGTGGACAATTAGAACCAGAAGCTGCTAAATGGTATAAAGAAAGTGGAAGTAAAAAACCGGTCGTAGGATTCATTGCTGGGGAAACCGCACCAGCAGGAAGAACAATGGGTCACGCCGGAGCTATCGTGGGTGGAAGCGACGATACCGCACAAGCAAAAAAATCGATCATGAAAGACAGCGGCATCCACGTGGTTGACTCACCGGCTGAGATAGGAAAAAAAGTGGCGGAAGTAATGGCCGTTGAATCATAAATATCAGGTGCTATGAGCTTATTAAAAGATAAGAACGTATTAATCACTGGCGGTAGCCGTGGGATTGGCAAAGGAATAGTAGAAGTTTTTGCGGAAAATGGTGCACAGGTAGGATTTACATATCATTCTTCTCAACAGCCAGCTGACGAGCTTGTAGTATCGCTAGAACGAAACGGGACTAAAGCAAAAGCTTATAAGTCTGATGCTTCTGAGTTTGAACAAGCAGAAAAATTGATCAAAGAATTCATTGAAGATTTCGGGTCGATAGACGTTTTGGTCAATAACGCTGGTATCACGAAAGACAACCTTTTGATGCGAATGACCGAAGATGATTTTAACCAGGTCATCCAAACCAATTTAAACTCGGTCTTTAATCTCACCAAAGCATCTTTGCGCCCATTTTTAAAACAGCGCTCAGGAAGTATTATTAACATCAGTTCTGTGGTAGGTCTTAAGGGAAACCCCGGACAGGCGAACTATGCAGCCTCAAAGTCAGGGATCATTGGTTTTACGAAATCCGTAGCATTGGAATTAGGATCTCGAAACGTTCGCTCAAATGTAGTAGCTCCAGGCTTCATAGAAACAGAGATGACCGAAAAACTAGAAGAAAAAACCGTTCAAACCTGGCGGGATGCGATTCCTTTAAAACGTGGTGGAACCCCGCATGATGTCGCTAACACTTGCCTTTATCTGGCAAGTAACCTAAGTTCTTATGTTACGGGTCAGGTCTTACAGGTAGATGGCGGAATGCTTACCTAATTTTATATTATGACAAACCTTGATATCCTATTTCTTGTGGTCATCACAGGATTGTCTATATTACTAGCCGTTTTTCAATACACTGAGGAGCTCAAAAAAAAAGAAGACCTTAAATATTTGTTCGTCGCATTACGAAGTTTGATCTTTATAGTGATAGGTTTATTGCTCCTTGACCTATCCATAACTTCTACCAGTACGAACATCATAAAACCTCGATTAGCTATTCTTGCTGATAATTCATCTTCGATGAAAGATAAGATTAGTGCGAAACAACTTGAGGATAAGATGAGGACTTTATCTCAACAAAAAGATATTACGGAAAGGTTTTTTACAAATATCTATCAGTTTGGTGAAGCCTTCAAAAAATTGGACACTCTGAACCTTAACGACAATAAAACCAATATTCAAAAAGGGTTAAGTACACTTTCTGACCTTTATCCTTCAAATGATATTGCGATCGTCCTTCTTAGCGATGGTCATCAGAATTACGGTCCTGATTTTGCGCATTATGCCAGGAACAGGAAAATGAAGATCTATCCTGTAGCAATCGGTGATACGGCCTCTTACAAAGACTTAAGTGTCGATCGCATCAATCATAATGACTATACTTATTTAGGTAATGAGTTCCCGGTCGAAATATTGGTCAATTATGAAGGAGATTTACCAGTGAAAAGTCAAATAAATATCAGCAACAATAAAAAGCTATTGTTCTCCAAAAAACTATCTTTTGATAAGGATAAGCGATCAGCTATCATCAATGCCAAGATAAAAACTAAGAAAGCGGGCTTAAGAAAATATCAAGTTAAACTAAAACCTATTGATGACGAAAAAAATACAAGTAACAATGAAACCTCCTTCCAGATTGAAGTAATCGATGACCAACTGAAAGTACTGCTACTTAGCTCGATCATCCATCCTGACCTGGGTGCTTTAAAAAGATCGATCGAGACCAATGAGCGGCAGCAAGTTATCATTAAGACCAGTGATGAATTTAAAGGTAATTTGGATGATTATGAGTCTATCATACTGTATCAACCTAACCGCAGACTTATCTCCTATCTGAGCCAACTTGAAAATAAGAACGCTAGTTTACTCATCATTGGAGGTGAAAAAACGGATTACAGGTCATTGAGCAAGGAACTTGGTTTTTTCAACAAACAAAATGATAAAAAAACAGAGGATTTCCAGGGGGTTTATAATAAGGGTTTCAAAAAATTCCAATTCGATAATCTGGGATTCTCTAATTTTCCACCTTTGAGCGATCAATTCGGTGATGTCGAAATATCAGGTGAACATAATATATTGTTATATAAATCCGTAAATGGAATAAAAACAGAAGCTCCATTATTATTTGAAAAAGAGCAAGGAAATAGGAAGTTCATATTCCTTTTAGGTGAAGGAATCTGGAAATGGCGCGGAGAAATTTTCAGACAAAGGGAAAGTTTTAGGCCTTTTGACAGGTTCCTGGATAAATGGGTCCAATATCTCAACGTAGATGAGAAAGAAAGACTTGAGGTAGATGCAAAGCGCTCCTACAGGTCTGGTTCTAATGGAAAGGTTATTGCCAGGTACTATGATGCCAATTATGAGTTCGATCCAAGAGCTAAGCTCAAGATACGTGTGAAAAAATCTGATGGTCAAGAAAAGGTATTTGATATGCCTTTGATCAACGATCGATTCACCTTTGATATCAATAATTTATCAAGCGGTACTTTTTCTTATGAGGTCTTTGTGGAAGGTCAAAGCTTTCAGGAAACCGGTAGTTTTAATATTGAAGCATTTACGATTGAAAATAAACAATATGGAGCTAATGTAGAGCAATTATTATCTGCATCTGAAGATGATAGGATCTACACGCTGAATTCATTCAATGAACTTCAACAAGAACTACTCAAAGATGAAATGTTTCAACCAGTCCAAAAATCTACCCAAAATAAAAAATCTTTGATCAATTGGTATTATCTGTTAGTTTTATTAATTGTATTTTTGGGATTAGAATGGTTTATAAGAAAGTACAACGGTTTAATTTAAAATAAAAAACAATGAATAGACTTCCTAAAATAGCTATACCTGTTATCATACTAGTGATCATATTGATAATAGTCATCTCTAAAACAGCGGTTAACATCAGCTCAGGTGAACGTGGCGTACTCTTTGAAAGGTTTGGTGGCGGTGTTGTCACAGATGAGCCAGCACTTAAAGAAGGATTCCATATTATCATGCCCTGGAATGATGTTTTTGTTTATGAAGTTAGGCAGCAAACCCTCAACGAGAAGTTAAAAGTTTTATCTTCTAATGGATTGGACATCCGGTTAGATGCATCCGTTTGGTTCGTGCCTGAAACTGAAAATCTTGGAAATTTACATCAGGACAAAGGTGAAGCTTATATTGACAGATTGATACGTCCAGCCGTCCGTTCGGCAACACGTGCAGTTATCGGTCGTTATACACCGGAAGAGCTATATGCCAGTCAAAGAGAATCCATACAGCAAGAAATACTATCTGAAACTGATAAAATATTAGATGATCAATTCATTAATGTAAGAAGGGTTTTAGTAAGGGATGTAACCTTACCCGAGAAGATAAAGCAAGCTATAGAACGTAAACTTAGCCAAGAGCAAGAAGCCTTAGAATATGAATTTAGGCTTACTAAAGCCCAAAAAGAAGCGGAAAGACAAAAGATCGAAGCGGAAGGTAAAGCCAGGGCAAACCGGATATTAAGTGCTTCCCTAACCGATAAGATACTAAAAGAAAAAGGCATAGAAGCTACTAAGAAATTAGCCGAATCTGATAACGCTAAAACCGTGGTCATAGGTTCAGGCGATGACGGACTTCCAATAATTTTAGGAAATAATTAATTTTGAGGGTTGTGATTTACAATTTAAGATCTATTTTTACGATATGAAATATAACCAATGGCATCATCATACTCATTTGACTTCAAACGAGGTTTGATGATGTTATTATTATAAGCAATATCAACCCGTTTGTTAACGCAAGCGGGTTTTTTAATTTATATTAAAAGTAAGATAATAAAACTTTAGTGTCCGACAAAAATACAGAATTGATTAATATGCTGTCTTAAGGTCAATAAAACCGTTACAATTTACTAAAATTCAATTAGCATGGTGTCTTTCCAAAAATATTGAGCTGATTATCGTGTGGTTTAGTGGTTAATTTAGCCCATTTTTCATCAGGATCATGCAATCTAATAATGCTTACCATATTTTAATAAGCCCAGCTACGTTCCGTTTTTCGTTTGATGACCAGCATAATTAATTGAATAATTAAAGCTGTGGAGAGTATAAACTGAACTCTGTCTAAAATTTAATAACTTAACCCTAGTTGAGAATTCTTTTAATGAGTTATGGCTTAAGGAAAATGCTTATCCCTACTTCTTCCAGGTGCCACCATACCTGTAATGCGGATTATCTTTTTTGACCTCAAGCAAGCATTCTTTACAAACAAAAACCCAGGATTTGTCTTGCCGATATTGAATACGATACATAGTTGTAAAATCTTTTTGACAAATCTTACAGTATTTTATACGCATGGTTTTATTTTTTGATTAAATCAAATCGATAATAAATCAAAATCACTGCCAGCCACCGCCAAGGCTTCTATAAAGTTCTACCTGTGCATTGACCTCTTGTAATCTGGTATTAACCAGCTCAAGTCTGGTGCTTAGCGCATTTTCGCGGGCGTTCAGTACTTCCAAATAATTGACCGAACCATTTTCTAAAAGCAATTGTGCATCATTTACCGCTTGTTGATAAGCCTGATATTCTTTTTGTTTTACTGCGAAACGCTCTCTAGCATTTTGATTGTTGTACAGCGCATCAGTAACTTCTTTAGCTGCGTTAAGTAGCGTTTTTTCAAAATTCAAGAAAGCTTGCTGCTCTTCAGCTTTCGCGACCTCAAGTCGGGTTTTTATTTGCCGTCTATTAAACAGCGGTTGCGTCAAACCACCTATTAAAGTAGTGAAAACAGAGTTTGGGTCGATGAACTCCGCGATGTCCAGACTTTGAAAACCACTGGTAGCTGATAAGGTAATTGAAGGATAAAAATCTGATCTAGCTACATTCTTCATCTGAAAGGCGTTGCGTAAGTTGAACTCAGCCTGTCTGACATCCGGCCGATTTTCCAACAAATCCATAGGAACACCCTTGAAAAGACGGTTACCAAAGCTGACATTATCAAATGAAGAGCGTTGGATTGCCTGAGGTTGCTCCCCTTTTAAAACCGATATCGTGTTTTCTAAAAGTCGCGCTTCGTTCTTTAGGTCTATTAATATAGTTTCTGCGTTATGAAGTTGGGCTTTGGTCTGACTCACCGCTACAGCTGTTACATCGCCGGCTTCTTTTAATGCTTTAGTAACAGATAGACTATTCTTCCGATTAGTTATGGTTTGTTCGGTGACCGCGATTTGCTTATCGATGGCCATCAATTGATAATAGGCGGTCGCCACTTGCGCGATCAAAGCGGTTTTAACAGCCTTATGTGCAGCCTGCGTTCTGAGGAAGTTTGCTTCTGACGCACGTTTTTGGCTGGTGATCTTGCCCCAGATATCGGCTTCCCAGGATAATCCGGCATTTAGCTCATACTGATCTAAAGACGAGAAAAAACTACCAAACTGTGAGTTAGGCGCTAATTCCTGATGCGTATATTGACCATTGATGTTGATACCGGGATAATAACCGGCTTTTCCTTGTTTGAACAAGGCATTGCCGGCCTTGATCTGCTCCAGCGCAATTCGGATGTCCTGATTGTTCTTTAAAGCATCCCTGATGTGACCTTGCAATAAGGTATCGGTAAAAATTTGACGCCAACTCCTATCGGCGAGATTCGTGGTATCCGTAGCTATATTTTCTGTTCGATACTTCAGCTCATCGATAGCTCGCTCATCCCTTTGATATTCTTCGGCAACAAAACAGGACTGAAGGCTTAAGCATAAACCGATGATCAATATGATGGATTTCCAATTTTTCATTTGCATAACTTAAGCTTGTTCAGATCTATTATTTTTTTGTGCTTCAGCGATCGTTGCCCGCGTTGAAGGACTTACTTTTTCCTGTAGCCACTGGAACATGACGAACAATACAGGAATAACAAAGACGCCGATGAGCGTACCCACCAGTAATCCGCCTGCCGCTCCTGTACCTATGGAATTATTACCTTTTGCGCCAACACCTTTGGCCAGGACTAATGGCAATAATCCGATGATAAATGCAAAAGAGGTCATCAATATAGGTCGAAGACGAACTTTTGCCCCATCGAGGGCGGCTTCATATAAAGCATAACCGCTTTTGCGTCGCTGTACCGCAAATTCCACGATCAAAATGGCATTCTTCGCCAGAAGTCCTATCAACATGATCAGCGCGATCTGAAAATAGATATTGTTTTGTAAACCGGCGAAATACGTACTCCAATAAGCGCCGGCCACCCCTATTGGCAGGGAGAATATCACCGCGAAAGGAAGCATGTAGCTTTCATATTGAGCAGCCAGGAAAAAGTAAACAAAAATAATACTTAGTGCAAAAATGATGAGCGACTGACCACTGGCCGTGATCTCTTCTCGAGTAATCCCGGAAAATGCGATATCGTAGTTCTTGGCCAACTTGGTTTCAGCGGTGTTCTGTACGGCCTTGATCGCATCGCCAGAGCTTGAACCCGGCGTAGCCTGACCATTTAGCGTTACCGCATTGTACAAATTGAACCGCTTGATCACCTGCGGTCCGTAAGAACGTTCCAGTGAGACAAATTCACTTATCGGAGCATTTTGACCATTAGCGGTCGTTACAAAAATACTGTTCAGGCTTTCTGTATCTTCTCGATCTTCTGGTAAGGATTGTACGAATACGCGAAACTGCTTACCGAATCTGGAAAAATTAGACACATAAAATCCACCGATATAAGCTTGCATGGTTGATAATAAGGAATTGACAGATACACCGCTGGCTTTTGCCTTAGGTACATCGATTTCCATTTCATATTGCGGAAAGCTGGTGCTGAAGGAATTGGACGCAAAAGCGATAGACGTCTGCTGCATTAAGTTACCGGCAAACTTAGAGGCTTCCTTGTCTAATGCTTTTAAGCTTTTTGATGATCGATCCAATAACTGCACTTCAAATCCATTAGCAGCACCATAACCCGGAATACTTGGTGGTGTAAAGAACAGGATCTCCGCATCTGCCAGGTCGGCGACGCTTTGATTGAGCCTGGCTACAATATTGTTCAATTGGGTTTCTTCGGTAGTCCTTTCATCCCAATCTTCCAGGATGATAAAACCCTGGCCATAGGAACTTCCCGTGCCCGAGAAAAAATTCCTACCACTGATGAGCGATGCAGTTCTGATACCTTCGATATTTTGAATACGGTCGTAGATCTTTTCCGTTTCCTTATACGTTCTATCCAGCGAAGCGCCATTAGGTAGTGCCATGTTCATAAAAACGACACCACGATCTTCTCTGGGCACAAACCCTTTTGGGGTTATAACATTGGCATAAAAAATAGCCGCTCCGGCGATAAGCAGTATCAAAATAGCAACCCATTTTTGCCGGACCAAAAATTTTAGGGAATGTACGTACTTATCGCGTAATGAATTATAACCTGTGTTGAATGCGATAAAGAAACTTTTTAAAAGCGATTTTTTCTTCGCCGGATCATAATCTATCGGCTTTAAGAAAAGCGCACATAAGGCCGGACTTAGCGTAAGTGCATTGACTGCTGATATAAGGATGGCGACGATGAGCGTCACACCAAACTGTTCATAAAAAACGCCTGTAGGTCCCTGAATGAACGTGATCGGTACGAAAACGGCAGCCATCACCAGGGTAATCGATACGATCGCGCCACTGATCTCGCTCATCGCGCTCACCGATGCTTCTTTGGCTGAACGCGCACCACCTTCTAATTTGGCGTAGACCGCTTCAACCACAACAATAGCATCATCAACAACGATACCAATTGCGAGAATCAACGCAAACAGAGTTAATAGATTGATCGAATAGCCGAAGAGATTGAGAAAGAAAAAGGTGCCGATGATGGAAACCGGTACAGCGATAGCAGGAATCAAGGTAGATTTAAAATCCTGTAGAAAGAGAAAAACCACTACAAAAACCAGTAAAAAAGCCTCTATGAGCGTTTCCTGAACTTTATTGATCGAGGCGGTGAGGAATTTGTTCGTATCGTAATTGATAAGATATTCAATGCCCGTAGGAAAATCTTTTTCCAGTTCATCAAACTTATCATATATCCGTTCTATGATCTCCTGCGCATTGGAGCCCGGCGTTTGAAATATTCCAAAGTTGACACCCGGATAACCTTTACTTCTTGATAAGGATGTATAGGAAAAAGCATCCAATTCTACTTCAGCCACATCTTTAACACGCAAATGATCATTGTTGTCCAGGGTTTTGATAATAATATCCCCATATTCATCAGCCGTTTTAAGTCGACCTTTATAGGTAATAACATATTCAAAGGATTTCCCGGCATTTTGCGCTACGGATCCTGCCGCGGCTTCCTGGCTTTGTTCATTGATCGCTGCGATAACTTCGCTGGAGCTTACATTATAATTGGCCATTTTAGCCGGATCGATCCATACACGCATTGCGTATTCCTTGCTGCCAAATACCTGGACGTTTGCCACGCCATTGATTCGTTGCAATTCCGGTTTTACATTAATGTTGAGGTAATTTTGCACATAGGTGTCAGAATATTTCTCATTTTTAGAGAACATAGCCGCATAGAGTAGTGCAGAATTTTGTTGTTTCTCTGTGATAACACCATTTCTTACTACCTCATCCGGTAGTACAGAATTTGCACGAGCTACCCTGTTTTGAACATTTACGGCAGCAATATCCGGATCGTATTCCTGCTCGAAAAAAACGGTGATCGTTGCCGATCCGCTATTGTTAGCAGATGATGTGATATAGGTCATGCCTTCTACGCCATTGATCTCCTCTTCAATAGGAATGACCACACTTTCCAACATGGTTTTCGCATTAGCTCCTGGAAAACTGGCTGTAACACGAACTGTTGGTGGAGCAATATCAGGATATTGCGTAACGGGTAATTGCTTGATGCCCAATATTCCCAGGATAACCAGAATGATGGAAACTACTGTAGATAATACCGGACGTTGAATGAATTTCTTTAGCATAACTGTTATTTGAATACACGATCGTACGATCGAACAATAGAATCTAAACTACTGGCAACCGGCTTCACTTTACTACCATTTTTTATCTTGTTTACACCTTTTGCCACAATGGTATCGCCTGTCTTTAAACCGGACTTTACGATATAAAGTCTGCCTGCTTCCCTGGTTTTGATCTGTTTTTCTATAACACTATCTTTCTTTAACTGATAAGCTAATATATAACCTTGTCTTTCAAAAGTGGAAAGACGTGGAATGACAATCGCACTTTTATAAAGCTGCGGAATGCGTATCTTTCCTGATGTACCGTCTTTGAGAATGAGGTCAGGATTGTTAAAAGTTGCTCTAAAATTGATAGAACCGGTTTGTGGATTTACGCGACCGGAAATGCTGCTGATCTTACCTTTTAAGGGATATGGCTTTCCGTTAGGTAAGACTAGTTCTACTGCTTGGAAGCTTTCAGTTAGATTTGATCTATCTAAATCTTTTTCAGCTAATAAGCTGTAGTAATCTTTTTCGTTGATTGAAAAATCGGCAAAGATTTGGTTGATATCAGCTACGGTGGTGAGCGGCATTTGGTCTGTTGGGCTAACCAATGCACCGGTCCTTAAGTTGATATCGCCGACCATTCCCTGAACCGGACTTTTTATGGTGGCATAATCAATGTTTGCCTGAATGCTTTGTAAATCACTTTGGGCCTGAGCTAAATTCGCTTTAGCTGTTTCTAAGCGAACCTGACTGACGATGTTTTTATCAACTAAAGGTTGCAATCGGTTCACCTCGATCTTAGCAGAATTAACACGGGCTTGTGCAGATTTTGCATCGCTGCTTAACGCCTGCGTTTCCAGTCTGAAGAGTGTCTGACCTTTTTCAACGCGTTCACCTTCATCTACCAGAACCTCATTGATATAGCCGCTTACTTTGGCGCGAATTTCGCTGCTAACAATACCCTGAAGATTTGTAGGATAAGTTTGATAAGTGGTAACGGTTTGGGTATCAACAGAGATCACCGGTAATTCTAGAGCCGGTCTCGATCGTTGTTGCGGCTGTTGATCCTGACAAGCCGTTATCAGTGCTATCAGCAAAAAAGCCATTGATCTAAAGACTTTATTCATCGTTTTTTTGTTTTTGGATTTGGTTGATCTTTTCTAAGGTAGCTTCTATATTACATCGTGAATGTTGATAATACTCCAGCAATATCTCCGCTAAGCGATTATCTCTCTTTATGTAGACCAGTTCTTGTAGGATATCAATATGTTTCGTAGCATCTTGATGTTCCGCCTGCAACATATCATTGATGTAAAGTTGATTGGTCTTAAAAAATCGTTTTCTGGAATCTTCTCTATTTTCAAATACGATCTTCTTACGGTCTAAGAGATCGTTAAGCTGATTAGAGACAGAACTCTTACTGGCATTGGTCAGTTTAACGATCTGGTCAAAAGTATAAACATCCTGATCGGCAGTGATCAAAAGTGCATAGATCCTCGCACCTAAGGGCGACAATTGGTGGTCCTGCTCAAGCATTTCGGCTAATTGATCTAAAAAATCTTTTTGATTTACCAATTGACATAATTTAAGTTTTACAAAAATAAGTTTAGTTCGGACAGAACCGAACTGGATGAGAATAAAATCTTGTTAAGGTTTATATAGCTGGCTAATAAGAATATTTGAATGTGGCTTGATTATTGAAAACTTAACTATATGCATATTTTATTTATCTTGTTCTTATCGCTGTTCCACCTTATCGGCTGGAACACACAAGCGCAATCGATACGCGTAGAAGATCGCTACGGGAAGTGCATTGCCTTCGTGGATGGGAATCTGTTTCGATCAGAAGATCGATATGGCAAAGTATTATACCATTTTGATGGAGAAAAAATAAGAAAGGAAGACCGTTACGGTAGTGTTTTGTTCTATTTGGATGAAGATCATATTCGACTTGAAGGTCCTTATGGCCTACCGATTTTTTATATTGATGCTAATGAGATCAGGAAACAGGATAAATACGGGAAAGTACTATATATCATCGATGAACAAAAATTAAGGGAAAAGGACCGCTACGGGAAAAGTTTGTATCATTTTGAAGGTTCACCGCAGCTTTGGGTGATCATCTGTTTGTTATATGATCCATTATTCGACGAGCCTTGAACTGACATATGTTTGTTGCTATATTCAAATTAAAAATTAAACACTAAAAAAAACATGTTGAAGAAAAAGGGCTGGAATTTTTGAAGTGAGTGATGGGTTTTAAAAAACAAAGTACACCACAAATATGAATTAGAGATCACAAATTTATAAGAGTTATGAATAATAAAGTTGAATAAATAGTAAAAAAAAAATGAAGACAGCATAGATCTAAAGATGATGAAGTGTGTATAGAATGTATATTAATTTTTTCGATGATGGTAGGATTATTACTCTGTATGAAGTTAGACCGTTTTGGATAGATACGAATTAAATTCAGTATTTAAGCTTTGTAAAGATGAGATAGTATAAGTTCAGGCAAGAAATTATTCTGGATGCGGGCTTGTAACAAATGGCAACTATAAATACTTTTCCCTAGCTCAAAGGACTTGCAACAGATCATCAGAACGATAGACAAGGAAGCATACGACTGTTTTTATGGCTGATCTTGTTTTCATCAGGTAGATAATTTAATGAGTGAACCTTTTCCCGTTCATTTCCTGTGTTGCTCAACTTTTCCTATGAGTTTCTTATTTCCTAAAAATACCGGTGTTTTTTGATGAATTTCCGATACGCAGATATCAAGTGAGGAATGTTCTCCATCAGTTGATGCGCCGCCAAGGCCGTGGATGAGATAGGCCATGGGAATCGCCTCATAGATCGCTCTGAGATGTCCGTTCTCATAGCCTTTCCTCCTATCGCTGGGATAAGCAAAAAGACCACCTTGTATGATCAATCTTTTAACCTCTGTGACCATGGATGCATACCATCGCATATTAAATGGCTTGAGCTTCTCATCCTTAATAAATATCAATTCCTCATAAAATTCCTGTAACCACTCTTCCCATTGGTGTTTATTGGATGCGTTGATGGCGATCATCTTACTCTTCGGCAAAAACTTGATGCTCTCAAATCGCCAAACCGAGCTTTTCTGAACGAAAGTCCCTTTGAACACCTTATCATCATAACGCAGATATACTTCTAGATTGATACCATAAACAAAGAAACCTGATGCCAGGATGTTCTTTCCTGAAAGATCAGTAATGCGATCCACATTCTTAAAAATACCAAAAATCGAACCCGAGGGAATCCCTACCATCGCTGACTTTGAACCATCCAAAGGGTCTAGGGCAAGACTAAGCTCTCCCGAGCCATATTTCAGGAAAGCAGGACTTTCTTCAGATAAGTAATATTTTATCTCATCAGTAGCGCGTAGCTCTTCCTTAAACCGATCATCGGCAAAAACGTCCAGAGCGATCTGCATATCATTCGATGCGTTACTGGTCTTCAGGTCGACCAAACTTTCTCCCGTTCTTAATTCCTTATAAATAGAACAAGCGGCTTTTAAAAGTCCTTTTTTTAACTTCAGTACTCTGGTATCTTTAATGATATCTTTTAATTTCATTTCACAGGTTTTAAATGGTTGGGATGATAAACTTTTGATCAGTCAGCAATTATAAATGATTTGTTTCTAAGGAATGGTAAACAGAGCTTATTTTCTAGTAAATGCGACCTACAGTTTGAACTTGGATATCTCCATTAAAAAAGGTCCCACAAAAACTGCAGGACCTTAATAAACTTTGCAATGGAAAAAAAACAGATCAATTCGCATTGGCACCAATATCGCCCTGAGCGACAATAGTTCCAAGGTCATCTGCGCTCAAGTGAACGTTCACATATCCGTCAAAACTTAAAACATCAGAATAACCAAAACTCGAACCATCGTCTAATTCAGCAACATGGGATAAGCTCATTCCCGTTGAACCATCAACTGGAGTAAAAGTATACAATATACCACCACCTTCTGCTGCTGAATTTTCGTGTATATGTGCGGGATGTGTTCCATCGTCTGGTGTTCCATCCAGCATGATCGTGGCTAATGCTTCGCCGCTCATTCTTTCTTCAAAAGTTACCATTCCCGAAATTCCCGGTACATCCTTTTCATCCAGACTATAGGTGGTAGATTCTCCTGTAAGCTCATTTTGACCAATATCGCCCTGGGCGACAATAGTTGCAAGGTCATCTGCGCTCAAGTGAACGTTTACGTATCCGTCAACACTTAAAATATCTGAATAACCAAAACTTGAACCATCATCAAGTTCAGCTACGTTGGAACGGCTCATACCTATTGTTCCATCTACGGGTGTGAACGTATATAATATTCCACCGCCTTCAGCAAAACTGTTCATATGGATGTGTGCCGGATGCGTTCCACCATCTGGCGTACCATCCAGCATAATGGTTGCTTGCGCCTCTCCATTCTGTCTTTCTTCAAATATTACGGAACCACTTATTCCATCAACGTCTCTTGTTTGCAGCGGATAAGTTTTTGATTCGCCAGTTAGTGCATTTTGGCCAATATCACCTTGTGCAACAATAGTTCCAAGGTCATCTGCGCTCAAGTGAACGTTCACATATCCGTCAACACTTAAAACATCAGAATAACCAAAACTCGAACCATCGTCTAATTCAGCAACATGGGATAAGCTCATTCCTGTTGAACCATCAACTGGAGTAAAAGTATACAATATACCACCACCTTCTGCTGCTGAATTTTCGTGTATATGTGCGGGATGTGTTCCATCGTCTGGTGTTCCATCCAGCATGATCGTGGCTAATGCTTCGCCGCTCATTCTTTCTTCAAAAGTTACCATTCCCGAAATTCCCGGTACATCCTTTTCATCCAGACTATAGGTGGTAGATTCTCCTGTAAGCTCATTTTGACCAATATCGCCCTGGGCGACAATAGTTGCAAGGTCATCTGCGCTCAAGTGAACGTTTACGTATCCGTCAACACTTAAAATATCTGAATAACCAAAACTTGAACCATCATCAAGTTCAGCTACGTTGGAACGGCTCATACCTATTGTTCCATCTACGGGTGTGAACGTATATAATATTCCACCGCCTTCAGCAAAACTGTTCATATGGATGTGTGCCGGATGCGTTCCACCATCTGGCGTACCATCCAGCATAATGGTTGCTTGCGCCTCTCCATTCTGTCTTTCTTCAAATATTACGGAACCACTTATTCCATCAACGTCTCTTGTTTGCAGCGGATAAGTTTTTGATTCGCCAGTTAGTGCATTTTGGCCAATATCACCTTGTGCAACAATAGTTCCAAGGTCATCTGCGCTAAAATGGACATTGATATATCCATCGATGTTCAATAGATCTTGATAAGTGACCATATTCCCATTGTCGTCCTGAGAGATAATGGTCTCGCTCATGCCTGTTGAACCATCTACTTCATTTAAACTCACGATGATTTCACCGCCTTCAGCAGCCGTGTTCATGTGAATGTGTGAAGGATGCAGACCATTGGATGGCGTCCCATTCAGGTCAATGGTCAGCTTTGATGTTCCATCATCCAATTCCTCAAGGGTGGCTAATCCGGAAACACCAGAATTTGACCTTTCAACTAATTGATAGGTTACTGCTTCGCCGGTTGTCGGCGGAACGTTCATCCCATCGTCGTCACTACAACTAACGATGACCAACGTTAAAA